>VAPK010582292.1_pt1 | contig 11950 bp, 9 predicted proteins | sample 3395031 | NCBI WGS metagenome assembly VAPK01 (sample SAMN08290443, study PRJNA428436) | hydrothermal vent metagenome | isolation source: Deep-sea hydrothermal vent chimney 1 | place: Pacific Ocean: Juan De Fuca Ridge | reverse complement strand
TAGTACATACACCCATCGTTCCCATGCTCTGCGTGGGAATGCCGTTTTTGACGCTCCGCGTCACACGGGACGCGGGAAACCATCACCCCATTAAGTTAAGAAATTTATAGTGCTTGGTAGGAGGGGTTTTAGCCGTGACCGAGGCAAATCGCGGCTAAAGCCCCTCCCACAAAATGTAGCTAACCCCTTAACTTAAAGGTAGTGATGGAGACCCTGGGAACTATCCATCAAACCAAAATTGTCGGAGCACTCGTTTTTGTGCAAGCCGTTGATTCCACTTCATAGTGTAATATAGGGTTGAGTTGGAAATATTAGATGGGCTTGTACACCTGGCCTCACAGCACATGAGGGTCATGTTATACTTCGCGCGGTCACGGATGCGGATTTTATAGCGAGTTGATTTTTGTTGATAGCTAGGCGTTGAAATGGGCGCATAGCAGGCTACGCAACTATTTCAGCAACGCAGTCTATCGGCAAAAATTAACCGATAGAAAACCGCATCCGTGACCGCGTGAAGTATATACACCAGTCCAGGAAAAGAGCGGATTCATCTTAACAATGGCTTTCATAAAATAAAATTCGAATTATTAGAGGTACTCTAAGTTGAGTTACTGGGCGTTATGTTCAGCAGGCTTTAAGTTGAAGAAAAAGAAAACTTTTGTTAGTTGCCGAAATTATTTTTTGAGGGGCTTGAAAAGTAGTACCTTTGTACAATTTAAATGTTTTTGGATAAAGGTAGAATAGATTTCGATGTATAGAAGTTGTGCTTTATACGTTGTTTCCTCTTGTATTCATAGGCTCCTTAAAGGGGCCTTTTTTTTGTCTTAGAACCTGCTCAAGATCTACTGCACAACTGCCGTTTGTGGTTGGGCGGTACTTGCCCCCCCCCCCCATTTACTCTAGTAAATTCGGGTTTTTCTGTTCCGTCCGTCCGCCGCGGACAGCAGCTTGTAACAAGCTCGAACAGGTTCTTACTTAAAATTGATCTGAGGAAAGTATTAGTCGACCTAAAATCATAGGTGTGTATTTTGTTAATGCAACTAAAATATGGTATAAAGGCTAGTTCATTTTCATTATTAATTCTCACACTTGTCGTCACGTTTGGTAGGGTGCTAACTTTAAGTATTTAAAGTTGGTTGTCAAATGGGGTAGGTGGAGGCGTAACCCAAAACGAAGCAGTCAATAACATTGTCGTTTCGTTGAATTTTAGGAGAAAAACAACATGGCAGCAGTATCTATGCGGCAAATGCTTGAGGCCGGCGTTCATTTCGGACATCAGACTCGGTATTGGAATCCAAAAATGGCATCTTATATCTACGGTGCTCGCAACAAAATTTATATCATTAACCTGGAAAAAACATTGCCACTATTTAATGATGCAATGAACTATCTGGGGCAAATGTCCTTAAACAAAGGTAATATTCTTTTCGTTGGTACCAAAAAGGCAGCACGCAAAGCCGTGGTTGAAGAAGCTACGCGTTGTGGCATGCCCTATGTCAATCATCGCTGGCTGGGTGGAATGTTAACAAATTTTAAAACCATCAAGAAATCTATCAATCGACTGAAAGAGCTGGAAGCAATGAAGGCTGATGGTAGTATGAACCAACGATTCAGTAAAAAAGAAGCTTTAGGCATGGAAAGAGAGCTTGAAAAGCTGAGCCGTAGTTTAGGTGGAATTAAGGATATGAAAGGGCCGCCTGATGCACTTTTCGTTTTAGACGTCGGTTATGAGAAAATTGCTGTTAAAGAGGCAAAAAAATTGGGTATTCCGGTTATTGGTATTGTTGATACCAATAATTCACCAACAGATATAGATTACGTTATCCCTGGGAATGATGATTCTATCCGAGCCGTAAAACTTTACTGCCAGAGTGTGTCAGCAGCAGTTCTTGAAGCCAAAACAGCGGGTCTTGATATTACTGCAAGCAAAGACGAATTTGTAGAAGAGGGTGAGTCAGAAGAGGTTGCGGCTCCCGAAGTATCTACTACTAATGAGCCAGCAGATTAAAGTTTTATATTTGAAAGAATAAACTAACTCTAAACGCCTCCAAATAGGGGGCGTTTTTACAGACTATAGATAATTTTAAGGTATAAGCAAATGAGTGTTACAGCATCGATGGTTAAAGAACTAAGGGAAAGAACCGGTTCTGGAATGATGGAATGTAAAAAAGCTTTGGTTGAGGCAAATGGAAATATGGATGCGGCAATCGAACAGATGCGCAAATCTGGTTTGGCCAAAGCGGATAAAAAATCAGACAGAACTGCCGCGGAAGGACGTGTGGGTGTTAAAGTCAGTGCTGATGGTAAAGTTGCTGCGATGGTTGATATCAACAGTGAGACAGATTTTGTTTCTAAAGGTGATGATTTCTGTGCTTTTGTTGATGTAGTAACTGAGGCATTGCTTGATAATGACATTCAAAGTGATAAGCAATTGATGGAAATGAAACTTTCTGATGGTAAATCGGTTGATGAAGTGCGGCGTGGTCTAATTGCTAAATTAGGCGAAAATATTACCGTTCGGCGTTTTGAAAGGTTTGTTACTGAAGGCGGGGTTGGGTGCTATTTGCACGGTGGCAGCATCGGTGTCATTGTTGAATTGTCCCAAGCGGATCCAGATCTTGCTAAAGATGTTGCTATGCATATAGCGGCAAGTAAGCCACTATACGTTTCAGAAGACCAGGTTCCTGCTGAAATGATCGAAAAAGAGAAAGATATTTTTGTTGCTCAGGCTGAAGAAAGTGGCAAACCAGCTGAGATTATTGAGAAAATGATTACAGGTAGGATTAAAAAATATATAGCTGAAATTACGCTTGCAGGTCAGCCCTTCATTAAAGATGATAAAGTGACAGTTGGGAAATTAGTTGCGGGAAAAGGATCTGAGGTCATAAGATATTTCAGGTTTGAAGTGGGTGAGGGAATCGAGAAAAAAGAAGAAAATTTTGCTGAAGAAGTTATGGCTCAAATTAAAGGCTCATAACTTACTCCGATACAGCCACAATTTATTTTTGGCCAGGCAGTCTTTAATAGTACGAAGTATAATAAAACCATTAAATAATAATCACATTAAATGACCAAGCTAATTTGTCAGAGAATTATGCTCAAACTGAGTGGTGAAGCCCTCATGAGTGAGTCAGGAGGCAGTATTGATGCTGAAATTGTCAAGCGTCTGGCAATGGAAGTTAAGGACTTGTGTGATGTTGGTATTGAAGTTGGTCTCGTAATTGGCGGTGGAAATATTTTGCGTGGTGCAGAAAAAGCGTCAGAAGGGCTGGATCGTGTGACCAGTGACCAAATGGGAATGTTAGCCACGATTATCAATGCTTTGGCGATGCAGGATTGCCTAGAGTTCCTAGGTCAACCGGTTCGTGTCATGTCAGCTCTTAAAATTAATCAGGTGTGTGAAGATTATATTCGCCGTCGTGCTGTCAGGCATCTGGAAAAAAAACGGGTAGTTATTTTTGCAGCGGGCACTGGTAATCCGTTTTTTACCACAGATTCAGCCGCAAGCCTGAGAGCCATAGAAATCAATGCTGAATTAATGATTAAGGCGACTAAGGTCAAAGGTGTTTATTCGGCTGATCCGCTTGTGAATAAAGATGCAATTTTTTATGAACATCTAACTTTTGATGAAGCTTTGGATCAACGCTTGAATGTAATGGATACTACCGCTTTGGTTTTATGTCGTGATAATAATTTGCCGATAAGGGTCATGAATATCTTTGAGCAAGGTGCTGTCATGCGCTTGATGCAAGGTGAACAAATAGGCTCACTGATTGAGAGAGAGGAAATACTTAAATGATTAGCGATATTGAGCAAGATACTGCGACACGAATGGGTAAAAGTGTAACTGCTCTGGTAGGAGAATTTACCAAAATAAGAACCGGTCGAGCACACCCCAGTTTACTTGATCAGATTGTTGTTTCATATTATGGTTCGGATACACCGCTTTCTCAGGTTGCAAACGTCGCCATTGATGACTCACGTACGCTAAAAGTAACACCTTGGGAAAAAGGTATGGTGCAAGCGATCGAAAAAGCGATTATGAGTTCTGGTTTAGGCCTGAATCCAGCCACACAAGGTGAGGTTATTCGTATTCCTCTACCGCCCTTAACGGAGGAGCGGCGGCGCGAATTAGTTAAAGTAGTAAAACATGAAGCAGAAAATGGCCGTGTAGCAATAAGAAATATTCGTCGTGATGCTAATTCAGAGATAAAAGAAGCGCTTAAAGAGAAGCTGATTTCAGAAGATGAAGCCCATTCGGGAGAAGATAAAATTCAAAAATTGACTGATAAATATATTAAGGAAGTTGAAAAGCTTTTAGAAGAAAAAGAAGCTGACTTGTTATCAATTTGACACAAGGTTTCAGTCAAAAGTATGCGTACAGAAGAAGTAGAACTTCTCAATTCTAAAAAACCCCGGCATATTGCAATTATTATGGATGGTAATGGCCGCTGGGCCGTTTCTAGGCGGCTGCCAAGAGCATTGGGCCATCAGGCGGGAGTAAAAGCGGTCAGGAAAATAGTCGAATATTGCGCGAAAGAAAACATTGAAGTACTAACACTGTTTGCTTTTAGTAGTGAAAATTGGCGCAGACCCAAAGATGAAGTTTCCCTGTTGATGAAATTATTTTTGACGACTTTGCAGTCAGAAATAAATAGGTTGGATCGTAATAATGTGAGAGTTCATTTTATTGGCGATCGAAAAGCTTTTCCTGAACAATTGCAGCAGAAGATAGTGCAGGGTGAAGATAAAACCAAGCACAATGATGGTTTGAATCTGGTTATAGCGGCTAATTATGGGGGGCATTGGGACATACAGCAAGCGTCGAAAAGTATTGCTGAATCAGTTCTTTCCGGTGAAATGCAGGTTTCTGATATTAATGAAGATGTTATCAGGAGCCGTTTATCAATACCCAGCTTACCAGACCCTGATTTATTTATCAGAACAGGGGGGGAAAAGCGCATCAGTAATTTTTTATTGTGGCAATTAGCTTATACTGAATTTTATTTCACTGATGAACTTTGGCCTGATTTCAGTCAGGCAAGCCTGGAAGATGCTATCGAGGACTTTGCTACCCGGCAGAGGCGTTTTGGTCATACGGGTGAACAAATCAAAAAATTAACTCATTAAACCTAGAAAATCAGTTGCTCACGGTTTCTAGCGCTCAAGTACATCTAACAAATGACCGCTTAACCAAAGATTAGAACTAAACAGCGGCAATCTGAAATAGACACTTAAATTATAATAAAATAAACATGTTATTACGAAGAGTCATCACCGCATCAATTCTAGCGCCATTAATTATATTGGCAGTTTTTCAATTATCATCGTCTCTTTTTGCAGTTTTATGGGGAGTGATAATTCTTCTGGCAGCTTGGGAATGGACCGATCTGGCAGATATTACCAAGATTTATAAAAAAATCTTGTTTCTCATTTTACTGGCGCTGGCTATGGTTGCCATCCATTCCTGGACATGGATACTGGAGATGGGGGCACAACTTTTAAATTGGCCTGAAATTAGAAGCTACTCAGGGCTAATTGAGTGGACTGTCATTGGACCTATTTTAGTCTGGTTTGTGATTATGGTCTTGATAAGAAATAAACCTCAAGATTTGTTAGCCTTAAAGATCAAGGCACGATATAAAGCTTTACTGGGCTGGTTTGTTTTATTGGCTGCGTGGATGTTTATGGCACGATTAAGGATGCTTTATGGTGCCGAGATGGTTTTTTACTTCCTGTTGCTGATCTGGGCTGCTGATATTGCGGCCTATTTTGTAGGGAAAAAGTTTGGCGTTATCAAACTTGCACCAGATATTAGTCCTGGAAAAACGGTACAAGGTATGTATGCGGCCTTAGCAGCTGCTATCGTATGTGCTCTGGTACTTGGATTGGTATATGGTTTCCCTCCTCTTATTATTTCAGATTTTGCCTTGCTGTCTATATTGTCCGTTTTAATTTCCATCTATGGAGATTTGTTTTTCAGCTACATGAAAAGGATGAAGGGGGTTAAAGATAGTGGCACTTTGTTACCCGGTCACGGCGGACTATTGGACCGTATCGATAGTATGATTGCAGCAATACCACTCTTTTATGCGGGTGTAATGTTGATTGGGAGAATGACTTAATGAAAGGTCTTTGTATTCTCGGAGCTACTGGGTCAATAGGAGTCAGTACTTTGGATGTTGCCGTTCGGCATCCGGATTTATATGAAATTGTAGTATTAACTGCTAATAGCAATATAGATGCTCTGTACCAACAATGCCTTCAGTATAAACCTCAGTACGCGGTTGTTGCGGATGAGGGGCAAGGAAAGATTTTTAAGCAACAAATTGCCGCTTCTCCTGTAGCAAATATTAAAGTATTAATCGGTTCTAAGGCACTTGAAGAAGTAGCTAGCCTAGATGAAGTGGATTCAGTTATGGCTGCGATTGTTGGCGCTGCTGGTTTATTGCCAACATTGGCAGCAGCAAGAGCGGGTAAGACAGTGCTGCTTGCGAATAAGGAAGCTTTGGTCATGTCAGGAGATATATTTCTACAGACTATTTCAGAATTCGGAGCAAAGCTATTACCCATTGATAGTGAGCATAATGCGATTTTCCAATGTATGCCGGCAGCTTATGAAACAGCACATCAAGCTAAATCAGTACGACGAATTTTGTTGACGGCTTCAGGTGGTCCCTTTCGGGAAACCCCAATAGATCAACTGGTTAACGTCACGCCAGATCAAGCAGTTGCACACCCTAATTGGGATATGGGGAAAAAAATATCAGTTGATTCAGCTACCATGATGAATAAAGGATTGGAACTGATTGAAGCCTGTTTATTATTTTCAGTATCGGCAGATAAAATTCAGATTGTTATTCATCCGGAAAGTATTATCCATTCCATGGTTGATTATGTTGATGGCACGGTTCTCGCACAAATGGGAAACCCTGATATGCGAATACCCATAGCACATGCAATGGCTTGGCCGGAGCGATTTGATTCAGGCGCGGAACCTTTAGACATATTCAAAGTCAAACAGCTGAACTTTGAACAGCCTGATCTGCAAAGATTCCCCTGTTTGCGTTTGGCTTATCAAGCGATTAATGCGGGAGGTATTATGCCTGCCGTGCTTAATGCTGCCAATGAAATCGCTGTAGAAGCTTTTCTGCAAGAGCAAATACGTTTCACCGATATTCCCGTGATTATCGAAAAATGTATGCAAGAATTTAATCCTGAAAAGGCAGACTCCCTTGATAAAATCTTACAGGCTGATCATTCTGCCAGAGATCGTTCAAAAGAAATTATTCAACATCTAAAATAGTATCTCATTTATGCAAACCCTCTTTTATTTTATTGTAGCGATAGGCCTACTGGTCGCTTTTCACGAGTTTGGCCATTTTTGGGTGGCACGAAAAGTAGGTGTGAAAGTGCTGCGTTTTTCGGTTGGTTTTGGTAAAGTGATTTGGTCCCATCAAAAATCTCCAGAGTCTACAGAATATGCATTGTCTGCTATCCCATTAGGGGGTTATGTGAAAATGGTAGATGAGCGGGAAGGTCTGGTCGAGAAAGAAGATTTGCCATTTGCTTTTAATAGGCAACCACTTTGGGCGCGTTTTGCGATCGTGTTGGCCGGTCCAGTTTTTAATTTGTTGCTGGCAGTAATCTTGTATTGGTGTGTTTTTACCCTTGGTGAAACGGGTATAAGGCCCATCATTGGTCAGCTGGAGCCTAATACTTTAGCAATGCAGGCGGGATTTCAGGAGGGAGATGAAATTATTACAGTAAATGATTCGAAAACTCCAACCTGGACAGAAGCGATCACAACTATTGTTACATCCGCCATCGATGCTGATGAAGAAATAAAAATCCAGGTTACTTCGGCAGGTGGGGAAGAAAATCTCCGGCTTCTAAAGATCCCAGAAGAAGTCAGTCAAGATCCAAAAATTCTTTATGAACGGCTGGGCTTGACACCTTGGTCACCGAAGATAAAGCCGGTTATTGGTGAGGTTCTTGCACAAGGTTCAGCAAAAGAAGCAGGGTTACTAACAGGTGATATTCTTATTAGTGCTGATAAAACTCAACTAACAGAGTGGATGCAGTGGGTTGAATATGTCCAGAGCCATGCAGATAAAGCAATAGCGCTTGAAATAGAACGTGATGGTGTTCGAATACAAATAAATATTACCCCTGAGGGTATCGAAACTGAAGAAGGCGTAATTGGGAGAATTGGGGCGAAGGTTCAAATTCCTGAAGGATTACGGGATTCAATGATAGTAGAATATTCGTTACCACCATTAGCTGCATTATCAGCAGCAGTTAAAAAGACCTATGCATTTTCTGCCGCAACACTTAAGATGCTGGGCAGAATGTTAATCGGCAAAGCTTCTGTAGAAAACTTGAGTGGCCCCATAAGTATTGCTAAATATGCCGGTCAGTCGGCTGAAATGGGTTTTACCCCTTTTCTGAAATTTTTAGCCCTGGTTAGCGTAAGTCTTGGTGTCATTAATTTGCTTCCTGTGCCGGTTTTGGATGGCGGACATTTATTATTTTTTATCATTGAAGGCATTAAAGGTAGTCCGGTGTCAGAAAAAATACAGATTATTTTTCAACAGGTCGGAATGGTGCTGTTAATGCTGCTGATGGGATTAGCTGTAATGTTAGATATCGAACGCCTATTTCAATAGCAGTTGTGCTAATTTATTATTGAACCATTTGCATTATTTTAAGTCATTCAGTAGGTTAAAACATTTCCCCAATAAATAGTTAATATGAAATCAATTATCAAAGTAGCTGTATATCTAGGTTTAAGTTTTTCGATCTTCTCCGCAGGGGCCAATGAAGAAATAATAAGGCAGGTTTTAAGCAAATCTATGCCGCAGCTAAAGATTGATTCGGTGCAGCCAGCTCGGATACAAGGCCTTTATGAAGTTGTTGCGGGCGCACATATTTTCTATGTTTCTCCTGATGGTAAATACTTGGTGCAAGGGAAATTAATCGATGTTAAAGCAAGAAAGGATTTGACTGAAGAAAAACTGGCTGGTGTTCGGGCTAAAGCAATCGAGCAAGTTGGATCGGATCAAATGATTATTTATAAGCCAGAAAAAAATAAATATACAGTTTCAGTTTTTACTGATATTGATTGCGGATATTGCCGGAAACTGCATTCAGAAATGGATCAATATTTGGCGGAAGGGATTACCATACAATATTTGTTTTTCCCTAGAGCTGGCAAAGGCTCTGAATCCTATAACAAAGCTGTTTCAGTTTGGTGTGCGGATGATCGTAATACCGCTTTGACGGAAGCAAAAAATGGCAAAACTCTCGATACTAAAACTTGTAAAAACCCAGTAGATGCACATATGAAATTAGGTGAAGAACTTGGCGCGCGGGGAACGCCAATGCTGGTTTTAGAGAGCGGTAAAGTATATCCAGGCTATGTTCCAGCCAAGCAATTAGCAAAAGTATTACAAAACGAAGCCAATTAAGGGAACCTCTATTAATTGTGGATGAGAAAGATTGATAGCCAAAATATTCAAGATCAAGGCGAAATCCGTACGTAATAGCAGGCTATTGCGAAGGATTTCAACGCAGAGATTGGATGTTTTGGACTTAAGGTTTCCTCCATAAATTAATAGAGATGCCCTTAATATAATAAAACGATTAAGCTTCAGAATGTAAACGATATTACCAAAATATTTAGGATGTTATTAAGAGCGAAGCGCATTTGTAATTGCTTCTCCTAAACCTAAACCATTCTTTTTAATTTGTACAATACGTCTAACGCTTCTTTGGGACTGATTTCATCAGGCACCAAATCTTCTAATAAACAAACAGCCGGATGGTATTCTTTAGCAGCAAACAAATCCAGTTGTTGAATTTCATTTCCTGTTTGTCGTTCTAAATAGGCATTATTTTCTAAATGCCTTAGTTTTATACCCGCATGTTCTATAACAGTTTTTGGTACACCTGCTAATGAAGCAACTTGCAAGCCATAACTTTGATTGGCCGGGCCTTCCTTAACACTGTGCAAAAAAATGATTTTATCGCCATGTTCCATGGCATCCAGATGAACATTATGTACCACGTTCAATTCATCTGCCAAAGCGGTAAGTTCGAAATAATGCGTGGCAAATAAAGTATAAGCCTGGGTTGTTTTTGCCAGATAATCGGCACATGCCCAAGCGAGAGAAAGCCCATCAAACGTGCTGGTGCCACGGCCAATCTCATCCATTAATATAAGACTATTCTTGGTGGCATTATGCAAAATGTTGGCAGTTTCTGACATTTCCACCATAAACGTAGAGCGGCCACTGGAAAGGTCATCCGAAGCCCCAATGCGGGTAAAAATTTTGTCAATTGGGCCGCAGTGCATTGATTTTGCTGAAGTGAAGCAACCGATATGGGCAAGGATAACAATCAAAGCCACTTGTCGCATATAGGTGGATTTACCACCCATATTAGGTCCGGTGATAATCAACATTTTACGCTGGGTCGAAAAATACAGATCGTTTGCAACAAAAGGTGTATCTGTTAGCTGTTCGACTACCAAGTGCCGCCCTCCCTCTATCTTGATTCCCGGTTTTAATGCAAGTAGAGGCCGGTTTAGGTTTAATGAATTTGATCGTTCTGCAAAAGTTACCAAAACATCCAACTCGGCAAGGGCGGAGGCACATTGTTGCAAGGCTGGTATCGATTGAGCGATATTTTCGAGTAAAGCTTCGTAAAGGGATTTCTCGAAAGCAAGCGATTTCCCTTTGGCACTTAGAACCTTGTCTTCAAATGTTTTTAATTCTGAAGTGATGTAGCGTTCTACATTCTTTAAAGTTTGCTTGCGGGTGTAGTGGTCTGGGGCATGCTCGGCTTGTGATCGAGGGATTTCGATATAATACCCATGCACTCGATTGAAATTTACTTTTAAGGTATTAATGCCCGTTGATTTTTTTTCCGCAGCTTCCATATCCAGCAAAAATTGGTTAGCATTTTGGCTTAAATTTCGTAACTCATCCAATTCAGGGCTATAGCCTTCAGCAATGACTCCGCCATCCCGAATTAGCATCGGTGGATTCTCAACTATCGATTTTTCAAGTAACGATAAGATTTCTGGATGTTTGCCGATTTGCTCGCAAAGACTATTGATGCCAGGGTTTTCAGTATTTAATAAATGCTTTTGTAAATCGGGTAAGATTGCTAAAGTACTCCGTAGCACCACTAAGTCTCGAGGTCGTGCAGACTTTAACGCTATTCGAGAGCTGATTCTTTCAATATCTCCAACGTGCTTAAGATCGGTATAAATGAGCTCATGGAGCTGCGCTTGAAGCAAAGAATCTATACAATTATAACGATTATTTAAGATCTCTTGGTCACGGAGGGGACGGTTAATCCAGCGTCTGAGGCAACGACTGCCCATGGCTGTAGCTGTGCGATCAAGCACCCCGAACAATGTATATTGCATTTGGCCGGACGGGTGGTAATCCAATTCCAGATTACGCCGGCTAGCAGCATCCAGTTGAATGCTATGTTCGCGGGTCTCTATTCGAATACCTTGAATATGAGGTAATGCATGTTGTTGGGTTTCCTTCACGTATTGCAATAAACAACCGGCTGCTGAAATGGCAATTGGCATTTGTTCGCAACCAAAACCCTTCAAGTCAAGGATAGAGAATTGATTCAAAATAAACTGCCTGCCGCTATCGGCATCAAAATGCCAAGGAGGACGTTTGCATAGTCCGTTGCGATCCTTGAATAATGTGTCTAGGTCGCTGTCTTCATTGATTAATAATTCGGCAGGATTAAGTCTTTCAACTTCACTAATCAAATGATCGCGTGATTCAGATTGTTGCAAAATAAACCGGCCACTGGTCAAATCCAGACTTGCTATTCCATATAGAGTGTCTAGTTGTGAAACAGCAACTAGTAAGTTATCTTTTCGATCCTCTAGTAAAGCTTCATCTGTCACTGTTCCCGG
>VAPK010437548.1_pt1 | contig 11955 bp, 12 predicted proteins | sample 3395031 | NCBI WGS metagenome assembly VAPK01 (sample SAMN08290443, study PRJNA428436) | hydrothermal vent metagenome | isolation source: Deep-sea hydrothermal vent chimney 1 | place: Pacific Ocean: Juan De Fuca Ridge | reverse complement strand
TGATATTTGGTATTTGGTATTTGAAAAATGGCTTTTGGCTTATGGCTTTTGGAAAATGAACTTCTCAATACTCAAAACTATTTTTTGCCTTCCGTCTTCCATCTTAGGTCTTCCAACTAATTCTTCTCTTTCTCCGGTTTTATCGCAGGCTGTTCGGTACTAACCAATTCTCCATCGACATAGTTTTCCCAGGTACCAACGCGTAGATCATCTTTAAAGGGACCTTTTTTAATTAAATCACCTGACTTTCTACTGTAATAGATAGCCATACCATTTAACTTCCCTTTTTTATAGTTAAAATCCTGATAAAGAAATCCTTTTATTGAATATTTTTTATAATTGCCATCCAAGAGTCCATTTTTATAAGTGGTAATTTCTGTAGGTTCTCCACTGCTGTAAAAAGTTTTATACTCACCATCAAGTTTGCCATTTAAATAATTTTCTTCACTCATAACAGACTTTCCATCAGGATGATAGTACAACCACTTTCCTTCTCTCAATTTTCCTTTCATCTTGCCCTTACTTTCCAGCACCCCACTTAGCGTAAAGAATTGTACGTCTGCAACATTATCTGAATCGTGGTAATTTTTAATCAATATTGGGAAGTCAGAGTTTGACGCAGAATAATACTTAAAGGTTCCTATTTCTTTTCCATGATTAAACTTTCCAGTGTATCTAATTCTATCGTTACTATAAAACTTTTTCCAGATACCATGACGCTTACCACTATTATCATTTTGGTTAATTTTTGATTGGCCAAGAGCAGTATTTGTAACTGATACAAGTAAAACTAATAAGAAAATTATTCTCTTCATGTTAACATTTATACTTTAATAACTTAATTTATTAAATTTTGTTGCTTGATACTCATCAGCAAACAAGTTTTAGATGGTAAAAATAATTTTAAATTTTGATTTATAATAGAAAAAATATAATTATGCCTAATTTTACGGTTATAGTAAATGTATACTATTTTATTATTTACGTATGAAATCAATACTTTTTTATTTTTTTTACGACTTAATAAATTCAAAAGATAAATTTTTTATGAAAAAATATATTTTACTCACATTTCTTTTTATATCATATCTGGGGTATTCTCAGACCCTGAACTATACCATATCATCAAAAAAAAAGCAATTGGGAACATTAAAGGTTGAAAAGTCTAAGAAAGACAGTATACATCAAATTGAAGTATTTAGCAATGTGAATTTTCGCTTTTTTATAAAAATTGCTCTTGATTACAAATTAAATTGCACCTATTATGATGATGAATTACTAAGAAGTTCGGTAACAACTTATGTAAATGGAAAAGAAAACTCTTTTTTAAAAACCGAAAAAAAAGACAATTACTACGAAGTTACCGACGACGGTGAAACTTCTAAATATTATAATTCAATTGGTCTGTCGGGAGCCTTATCATATTTTAAAGAACCTTCCAATATGTCAACTATATATTCCGATTTTTATGGATATGACAAGAATGTAGAAAAGATCGATGCGCATAGTTATAAAGTTACCAACCCTAAAAACGGACAAATAAGCGAGTATTTTTATAAAGATGGTTTACTCAATAAAGCAATTATACACCATTTTCTAATGACATTTACCATGCAGCTTGTCGAAATAAATGATAATATTTGATTAAAACAAATGCGAGATTCAAATTTTTGGTACTATACAATAATGTTTTTGGTAATAGGTCATGTTCTTGCCGGATTTATTTATTTAATGATCAAACTTTCACCACAAAAAAAGGATAAAGAAAATGGCAGAGATCAAAACTGATTTGATAAAGGAATTATCGTTTATTATAAATGCAAAAAGAGTTTATAGAGACAATGCTGCCAATTACGTATGTAACAATACAGATTCTTTTCCTGTTTTATTAAATATAGTTTTTGATCAAAATTCTAAATATGCCATAAAAGCTACTTGGGTTCTGGAAATTGTTTGCCAAAAACATATTCATTTATTAATACCTCATTTACCCTATTTCACCAATCATTTAAGTCAAATTAAAAATGAAAGTGCCTTAAGGCCTTTATCAAAAATTTGTGCCCATTTGAGCAAGTTATTTGTCAGTGAAAAAAATCAGGATATAAAGGAAGCTTTTCTCAAAAAGTATCAAAAAAAAATGATAGTTTGTAGTTTTGACTGGCTTATTGAAGACCATAAAATCGCAACACAAGTATTTGCTATGGATACACTTTTTTATTTGGGGAAAGATCTTTCTTGGGTTCATGATGAGCTACAATTAATTCTACAAAAAAACACCTCTACATCAAGTGCCGGATACCAAGCACATGCAAGGGCTATTCTAAAAAAAATCTAACTACTATTTAGAGTTCAAATCGTTTAAAAAACTTATTTTTGCAATTGAAACAATACAACCTAAGTAATGAGTTTAACAAACTTAAATGCCATCTCACCTATTGATGGAAGATATAGAAATAAAATTGAGGCTTTATCGCTTTATTTTTCTGAAGAAGCTTTGATCAAATATCGTGTAAAAGTTGAAATTGAATATTTTATTGCACTTTGCGAAATTCCTTTACCACAGTTAAAAGAATTAGACTCTTTGTTATTTGTAGAATTAAGAAATATCTATATTAACTTTTCTTCGGATGATGCCGAAAAGATTAAGGAAATTGAAAAAGTAACAAACCACGATGTCAAAGCGGTAGAATATTTTATTAAAGATAAATTTGACGAATTAAATTTAAACTCATTTAAGGAATTTATTCATTTTGGCTTGACCTCACAAGATATTAATAATACAGCGATTCCATTAAGTATCAAAGATGCATTTCAAAAGGTCTATTTACCAGAACTCAATTCTTTAGTCGACAAAATTGAAAATCTTTCTGGAAAATGGGAATCTATTCCAATGCTTGCAAAAACACATGGTCAGCCTGCCTCACCAACTAGATTAGGCAAAGAAATTTATGTTTTCGCTGAAAGAATCAAACAACAAATTAACTTGTTAATGCAAGTTCCTTTTGCAGCTAAATTTGGTGGTGCAACAGGTAATTTTAATGCACATCAAGTTGCCTTTTCAGAAATAAACTGGAAAAATTTTGGATCTGATTTTGTAGAAAATAATTTAGCATTGCATTATTCATTTCCAACCACACAAATAGAACATTACGATCATTTAGCTGCTCTGTTTGATGCTTTAAAAAGAATAAATACTATTATAATTGATTTAAACAGAGACATATGGCAATATATTTCTATGAATTATTTCAAACAAAAAATAAAAAAAGGAGAAGTAGGGTCGTCAGCAATGCCGCATAAGGTAAATCCTATAGATTTTGAAAATAGCGAAGGTAATCTAGGTATTGCCAATGCAATATTTGAACACTTGTCTGCAAAATTACCTATTTCTCGTTTGCAAAGAGATTTAACAGATTCAACCGTTCTAAGAAACGTTGGAGTTCCTATTGGTCATACTTTGATCGCGTTTTCTTCTACTTTAAAAGGCTTGAACAAACTACTTTTAAACGAAGATGCTTTTGCCAAAGATCTGGAAAATAATTGGGCCGTGGCTGCAGAGGCAATCCAAACTATTTTGAGAAGAGAAGGCTATCCTAACCCATATGAAGCGCTTAAAGGATTAACCAGAACAAATGAAAAGATCACTAAAGAATCTATAGCTAATTTTATTGATTCTTTAAATGTTAATCACGCAATTAAGAACGAATTGAAAGCAATCACCCCTAGTAATTATACTGGAATTTAGAATTTTAGAATGAAGAAGTTGTTAATTTTATTTTTTGGTCTATTGGTATTTTCGTGCATTGATAGTTCAAAAAAAAAACCTAATAATTTTAAAACAGGGCATTTTAAAACTGTTTTAGAAGATAGTGAAACTATTTCTTATGCAACAAGAAATGATTCATTGCAGATAGAAACTTACAACAACAAAAAGGACACATTTTATATTGAATGGGTCGATAGCTTTGAATATATTCTATTTAAGAAGAATCCTGGTAGTTTATTGGATAGCACGCCATTTCATGTTAAAATAACAGGGGTTAAAAAAAATTCTTATAAATTCAATGCCTATTACAAAGGATCGAATTTTAAACAAAAAGGAGAAGCTTTTAAGATTGAATAAATTATAGATTTAAGCAATCTATTAGCAAATTGCATTTATCAACCATCACATTGGTCAGATAATTTAAATTGATTTAAATACGTGGATATATTTTTACATGCAGATACCTGGGTCGCTCTTCTTACTTTAACTTTTTTAGAAATAGTTTTAGGTATTGATAATATTATATTTATCTCAATTGCTGCCGGTAAGTTACCTCAAAACCAAATTAAAAAAGCAACCAACATTGGTTTGTTGCTAGCCATGGTTTTCAGGATTTTTTTATTGATGGGAGTGACCTATTTAATTGCAATGAAAGATCCTTTATTTTATATTGAACTATCCTGGTTTAATGCTGGAGTTTCCGGACAAGGAATAATTTTATTAGCCGGAGGTATTTTTCTACTTTACAAAAGCACTTATGAAATTCACCTCAAAGTAGAAGGTATAAAACATGGTGAAAATACCAAGCCAAAAAAAGCAAAATACACCATTGGTAATGTTATCATTCAAATAGTATTGATAGACATCGTATTTTCTTTTGATTCTGTCTTAACCGCTGTTGGAATGACCAATGGTATTGAAGGTGCATTAATAATAATGATAACAGCTGTCATAATTTCTATTATAATAATGATGATATTTGCCGGCCCGATTGGGACTTTTGTGAACAAACATCCTACTATTCAAATGTTGGCACTTTCTTTTTTAATTTTAATAGGATTTATGTTGATTACCGAAAGCGCCCATTTATCAAATGCAGTTATATTCGGTCAGCATGTTGGAGCTATCCCCAAAGGATATTTGTATTTCGCTATTGCATTTTCACTTGGGGTTGAAGCCCTAAATATGAAAGTTAGAAAACACAAATAATCCGATTCTTTACACTTCCTTATAAACATTTTAGAGCTTTGCTGAGTGTTTTGTCTATTAAAGCAGGTTTCTAGTTTTTCTTTAACTAGTTCAAATATCAGCGTATACCATTGATTTACTGGTGCGTATCCTAATTTCAAAAAGCACAGCTACAACATTTCAATTTACTTTATGTACTATAGGTTACTTAACCAGAATTAATGTCAGAGTAATTTTGCACAAAAAATAAATCAAAATAGAAAATGATTAGCGAGCAATATAAAAAGGCATTTAAAATCTTATTCTTATTAAATACTATCTTTTCAACCTTTTATATAGTTGCACAAACAACTGTAGAAATATCTCTTGAAGAAGTTCAGTCTAAGGCAATAAAGAATAATTCCGATCTTAAAATATCTCAGCAAGACTATGCCATTGCAAAAGCAAATTACGAGCAAACGAATGCAGTAATATTACCCAATTTGAATGTGTCAAACACAAGCTCTTTCACCAACAATCCGCTTCATGCATTTGGTTTCAAATTATTACAACAATCTGTTACAGTTGCCGATTTCAATCCCGCCAACTTAAATAATCCAGGCCAGGTAGAAAATTTCAACACAAGAATAGAATTGATACAGCCCATCATTAACATCGATGGATGGAACAAACGAAAAGCAGTCAATTACCAATTGCAGGCAGCCAATCTCAATTCAAATCGTGTTCAGGATATGATTGAATTGGAAGTCACTAAAACTTATATGCAATTACAACTTGCCTACAAATCTATTCATGTTATTGAAAAAGCCAAAGAAACTGCTTTAGAAAGCAAAAAAATAGCAAAAAATAGTTTGGATCAAGGTCTTCTCCACGAAGCCGATTATTTAAATGTTGAAGTACGAGTTACTGAAATCGAAAACCAGTTGCAATATGCCAACAGTAATGTAAAAAACATTTCAGACTATCTGTCTTTCCTAATAGGTGAAAAAAATGATATTATTTTAATACCAAAAGTAAATTTAAGCATGCAGGTATTAGATTTTAATGATCAGGTTAATCTAAACAAAGAGAGAAAAGATATTCTGGCCATGCAATTTGGAGTAGACGCCCAGGAACAAATGTTGAAATCATCTAAAATGAGTTTCATTCCCAAAGCAAATGCCTTTGCAAATTATGAATGGAATGATAAAGAGGTTTTCGGATTTGGATCGAATAATTACCTTTTTGGATTACAACTCTCATGGAATGTTTTTGGTGGTTATAAGAATATAGGAAAAATCCATCAGGAAAAGGCTCAACTCGAAAAAGCCAATTTAAACAAAGAAAATTATATCGCACAAAGTGAATTGGAATTGAATAAAGCTAAGCGACAATTTACAGATGTCAAAAACAACCTAACTCTTACTAAAAAAGCTCTCAATCAGTCGGAAGAAGCTTTGAGAATAAAAACCAACCGATTTGAACAAGGTTTAGAGAAAACTACTGATCTTCTATTTGTTGAAACGCAATACCAACAAAAGGAGCTCGATTACTTTCAGGCAATCTTCAATTACAATTACACCTTGGCCTATTTACAATTTCTAACTAAATAAAAACAAATGAAAACCATATTTAAAATTATGAAAATATCTTTTTTAACATTGTTCTTGTCGGTGCTATTGCTTAGCTGTAGTGACAAAACAGACAACAAAACGATTGATACAATCCCAGCAACTGTTACTGTATCCAGTCCTTCAACCCAACTCGATGGTTCTTACTTCAGTGCCAGTGGTCAAATAGAGACAGAGCAATATGCCAATATAAGTACTCGAATTATGGGTTATGTTTCTAATATACATGCGCATGTTGGCGATAAGGTTAAAAAAGGTCAACTCCTTATCAATATAAACAATTCAGAAATTGAAGCAAAAAAAGCACAGGCCCAAGCTGGATTAAATCAGGCTCAAGCCGGATTAACGATTGCTAAAAAGGATTATGAACGATTTAAAAAACTATACGAACAAAAAAGTGCCTCACAAAAAGAACTTGACGATATAACCACTCGTTATGAAATTGCAAAATCACAGGTTGAAGTGGCTAAACAAGTACAAAACGAAATTAATGCAATGCTTTCTTATAGCTATATAAGAGCTCCATTTAGTGGTGTGATCACTTCAAAAAATGTTCATATAGGTGATATGGCAAAACCGGGAATGTCTTTGTTTAGTTTAGAAGCACCCGGTAAATATGTAGCAACTGCTTTGGTACCTGAAACAGATATAACAACTATCAATAAAGGTGAAATTGTAACAGTTTATATTAAATCAAGCAATCAATCTTTGCATGGTAAAGTTAGTGAGGTTAGCACTTCATCTCAAAATACAGGTGGGCAATATTTGGTAAAAATAGCCTTAGAAAAAAAGAAGGGTATAAAATTGTATTCAGGTATGTTCGTGTCTACAAATTTTCCTTTAGAAAAAGGTGAAAATAACAATATTATTGTGCCAATTACCGCATTAGTTCACAAGGGACAATTAACTGGAATATATACAGTTAGCAAATCTAATACAGCCATTTTAAGATGGTTAAAAATAGGTAAATCACTTGGTGATACGGTGGAGGTTCTTTCGGGTTTATCCAAAGATGAAATGTATATAGTTAGTTCGGATGATAAACTGTATAACGGAATTAAATTAAATATAAAATAATTGCAATGGAAAAAGGTTTTGCAGGAAAAATTGCATCGTTATTCTTAGAGTCTAAGTTAACGATTTTACTGATGATCATTTTTTTACTCATTGGTACATTTAGTTCGTATTTAATACCCAGAGAAGAAGAACCTCAAATTGAAGTTCCAATTGCTGATATATTTGTTCAATTTCCCGGGGCCAACCCCAGTGAAGTTGAATCAAAAGTAATAAAACCTCTCGAAAAAATCGTAAGTAATTTACCAGGTGTAGAATACGTATACTCAACATCCATGAAAGAACAAGCTATGCTTATAGTTCAGTTTTATGTGGGTGAGGATATTGAGCGATCTTTTGTTCAATTGTATAATGAAATTATCAAACATTTAGATGAAATACCACAAGGAGTGTCTATGCCTCTGGTAAAAACCAGAGCAATTGATGATGTACCTGTTCTGGGTTTGACATTTTGGAGTGAAACTTATGACGATTTTCAATTAAAACAAATTGCTGAAGAAGTAAATAATGAAATTGAAAAGGTAAAAGGTGTTGCTATTACACAGCTTATAGGTGGTAGAAACAGAGAGGTAAGTATTATTCTCGACAAGGATAAAATGGCAGAAAATAAAATTGATTTTCTAAGTGTAGCCGAAAAAATAAGAGCCAGTAATCAACAATCAAATTCCGGTAAAATAACTAATAATGATACCGAATTTTTAGTTCATACAGGTGATTTCCTGAATTCTTTAGAAGATGTCGAAAATCTTATTGTGGGTGTTTATAAAAATAAACCCGTTTACTTAAAACAGATCGCACAAATAAAAGACGGACCAGAATCTCCAAAAGAATTTGTTTCATTTGGTTATGCAAAAGCATCTGCAGATAATCTTTCAACCAACCCTTCCTTGTACAATGCCGTAACTTTATCTATCGGGAAGCAAAAAGGAGGAGATGCCATGAAAGTTTCACAAGTAATTCTCGATAAGGTAGAAAGCTTAAAAAAAGATCTAATTCCTGATGATGTTACCGTGTCGGTAACCCGAAATTACGGTGCAACCGCTTCACACAAAGTATCCGAATTATTAAGTCATTTAATAATTGCTATAATTTCGGTTTCCTTGGTAGTAATGCTTGCCATGGGATGGCGAGGTGGTTTGGTCGTTTTTTTATCGGTTCCTGTAACCTTTGCCCTTACCCTGTTTAGTTACTATTTTATGGATTATACCTTAAATAGAATAACTTTATTCGCTTTGGTATTTGTAACGGGTATTGTTGTAGATGACTCTATAATTATTGCTGAAAATATGCACCGGCATTTTAAAATGAAACGCCTGCCTTTTAAGCAAGCCGCAATTTATGCTATCAATGAAGTTGGGAACCCAACTATTTTGGCAACTTTCACTGTTATTGCAGCCGTATTGCCCATGGCTTTCGTATCAGGATTAATGGGACCTTATATGAGTCCGATGCCTATTGGTGCATCTATTGCCATGTTAATATCCCTTTTTGTTGCTTTAACCATTACCCCTTATTTGGGATATATTTTCCTAAGAGAAAAGGATGGCAAAAAGAAAAATAAAAATCCTCAAACTCTCGAGCAATCGAAAATTTTTATTTTTTATAAAAAAACTATAGACCCTTTACTGGATAAAAAATCTTATCGATTTGCATTTTTCGGTATTAATATTCTGATGCTTTTAGGGGCTTCCAGCATGTTCTTAACCAGGGCTGTTGCAGTAAAAATGTTACCCTTTGATAACAAGAATGAATTTCAGATAATAATCGATATGCCTGAAGGAACTACCTTAGAAAGAACGGATATGGTTACCAAGGAGATCGCTCAATATATAAAGGAAAGTGAATTTGTAAATGATTACCAAACCTATGTAGGTACCGCATCACCAATTACTTTTAACGGATTGGTAAGACATTATGATCTAAGAAGTGGTTCTAATGTAGCCGATATTCAGGTAAATTTAACCGATAAAGGAGATAGAAAAGAGCAAAGTCACTACATTTCAACAATTTTCAGGCCAGAAATTCAGAAAATCGCCAAAAGTTTTAATGCCAATGTTAAGGTGGTTGAAGTTCCTCCGGGTCCACCGGTATTATCCACTTTAGTGGCAGAAGTTTACGGACCTGACTATCAAGAGCAGATTAATATAGCAGAACAATTAAAGCAAACATTCAAAAGTTCAAAGGATGTTGTAGATGTTGACTGGATGATTGAGGCAGATCAAACTGAGTATAGATTCGAAATAGACAAAGAAAAAGCAATGCTTAATGGAATAGCACCACAGCAAATCGTTGCTACCTTAAACATGGCCCTGTCTAACCGACCGATCAGTAAATTATATAAAGAAAATGCCAATAATGAAATTGGTATTGTCTTACAACTTGAAGAAAAAGAGAAATCTTCTTATAAAGATCTTTTACAGATCAAAGTTATTTCACAGAATGGAATTGCTATCCCTGTCGGGGATTTGATCCACGTAAAAGTAGATATTATTGAAAAAAGTATCATGCGTAAGAATATGAGAAGAGTTGTTTATGTAACAGCAGATATGGCGGGAGAATTAGAAAGCCCTGTCTATGCTTTATTAGGTTTTTCCGACAAATTAAAGGATATAAAAATGCCACAGGGCTATACACTTTTTGAAGAATGGAATAAACAACCCGATACAGATAGTGAATACACAGTTAAATGGGATGGTGAATGGCAAATTACTTTTGAAGTCTTTAGAGATCTGGGTGCCGCATTTGCAATTGTAATAATAATTATTTACATCTTACTAGTTGGTTGGTTCCAAAGTTTTAGATCACCAATAGTAATGCTTATATCTATACCCCTTTCACTTATTGGTATTATTGTCGGGCATTGGGTATTTGGTGCTTATTTTACAGCAACTTCAATGATCGGACTAATAGCCCTGGCAGGAATTATGGTTAGAAATTCTGTATTACTAGTCGATTTTATCAATTTGCGTTTAAAAGATGGAGTTCCTCTGAGGCAAGCTGTAATTGAAGCAGGTGCTGTAAGAACCACTCCAATTTTGTTAACAGCAGGTACTGTTGTAATCGGAGCGATTGTTATGCTTTTCGATCCGATATTTCAAGGATTAGCTATATCATTACTTGGTGGAACTATTTTTTCTACTTTTCTAACCTTATTAGCTGTACCTCTTATATATTACTATTTAGAAAAAAGCAAACTTAAAAACAATTAATATTTACATTATGAAGTTATTGATCATTACATCCATCAAAGAATACAAAGAAGAAACGGTTAAATTATTTAAAAAAGCAAAAATAACTGCCTTTAGTAATACTGATATTAATGGATTTAAAACTTCCGATCCCGAAAATCTGATCAATAACTGGTTTTCATCTTCCACCGACAATGTGAAATCAATATTATTTTTCACTTTTACAGATAGTGACAAAATAGAGGTTCTTCTAAAAGAGGTGAAATCTTTTAATGATCAAATCGAAAGTGACAACCCTTTAAGGGCAATAGTTCTCGATATAGAAAAATTTGTATAATTTAAAAATATAAAATATGCTTAACAGATATATTAATGCAATAGCAGGAAGTTTTATTTTAATAAGCTTGGCGCTAGCACATTGGGTAAATCCAAATTGGTTATGGTTTACGGCTTTTGTAGGAGCCAACCTTTTTCAATCGGCATTTACAAATTGGTGCCTGATGGGCTTAATTCTTAAAAAGCTAGGAGTTAAAAAATAAATTAGGTTCATTTTGAATTAGCCGATAATATTAACAAAAAATTTAAGGTTGTTTTTAAAGAACAACCTTTTTTTATTCCTATTTTTGTAATAGAATTGGAAAAAAAATTATTACATACCTTTATTTCATTTACTTTAATTACCAGCTTACTTTTACCGTTAATAGTTGGTTTTTCGGAGGTATTGCATATTCACAAGCATCAAATTTGTAAAGCAAATAATGAGAAACACCTGCACAAGACTAAACTCTCTTGTTCACATACCTATTTTATATCAAACACTCAATCTAATAATAAAGAATTCGAATTTAGCTTATTCATTTTAAAATTTTACCAGAATGACCAAAACAAGCTAATTAAAATATTTCCTTCTAATTCCTTTTCTAAAATTCTCTACAGAGGGCCTCCTAAATTTATGTTTTTCTAGTCTTACTAATTAAACATTTATTTATTATGAAAAGAGTATTTTTTATCCTAATAATAGGTTTTTCGAATATATTATTATCTCAAAATTCAGTTTCGGGAGTAGTTGTTGATGATTTAGACGAGCCCATTTTTGGAGTTCAAATTTATATTGAACAACTCCATCTGG
>VAPK010067130.1_pt1 | contig 11956 bp, 10 predicted proteins | sample 3395031 | NCBI WGS metagenome assembly VAPK01 (sample SAMN08290443, study PRJNA428436) | hydrothermal vent metagenome | isolation source: Deep-sea hydrothermal vent chimney 1 | place: Pacific Ocean: Juan De Fuca Ridge | reverse complement strand
CTGCACCTCTGCGTCTCCGTGACCTCTGCGTTTACAAGCACCAGGGTTAACAAGGCGATAAGCGTTCAGACAACCCCGGCTTTTTTTGGAAGGTATTTGCTGCGTTATGCGGTTTTTTGAGTTCCCTGTACTTTAATTTCCCCACAGATTTGGCGAAGCGTATCTGACTTATATAACACACCAAAGGATGTAGAAAAATGGATGTCGTAAAGCTGATTACAGAAATCCTGACAGACCTGAAAGCAAACCGTCTCAAGCTTCCCGCGCTACCCCAGGTAGCGCTAAAAATTAACAGCATCATCGATGGCCCGGATGCCACCGCCAAAAAAATTGCCCAGGTCATCAACACTGATACCGCACTCTCTGCCCGCATGATTCAGGTAGCCAACAGCCCGATGTTTCGTGTCGGCTCTACGGCAGAAAATGTGCAAACCGCCGTTACCCGTATGGGCATGGGAACCGTACGCAACATTGTGACTTCATTTTTGGTCAGCCAGCTTTTTCGCACAAAACATGATGTACTCAAAAAACGCCTTATGCGAGTGTGGAGCCACAGCGCCCATGTGGCCGCCATCAGCCATGTACTCGCTAACCGGTTTAGCAAATTAAAACCAGATGAAGCCATGCTGGCAGGACTGGTACATGACATTGGAAAGCTGCCACTGATCCTGAAAGCTGAAGACCATACAGAACTGGCGAATGATTCCGCATGTCTGGATACTCTGGATGAAAAACTGCATCCGGCACTGGGTAAAGTGATTGTGCAAACCTGGGGCTTTGCACCCGACATGGTGACTGCCGTCGCCGAACATGAAAACCTCACACGCGATTCAGAAAAAATCGATCTCGCCGATGTTGTCACCGTTGCTAACCTACTCAGCTATGTCGGTAAACAGCGCCATAATACCCAAACAAACTGGGCCGAAATACCCGCCTTCAATAAACTCGATCTCGGCCCGGAAGATAGCATTGCCGCACTGGAAGAAGCGCGTGATGAAATTGCAGAAATAGTGAAGTTATTGAGCCCCTGACAAACCCACACCAACCACACAGAAAACCATCGTTTTCATTTTGCGCGTTTTATAAAAAACATATTTCCTTAAATATGAAAATTAAGCGCTAAATCACTCTGTAAGCACTTTTTACTGAAAACACCGTCATTCCGGCAGTTGTTGACCGGAATCCAGAGATTTACACTCTTGGGGAAATCGTTTCAGCACATTGGGAGTTTATATTGTGGTGGTGGTGACAAGCGGCGTGTTATAAACGCAGAGGTCGCAGAGACGCAAAGAACGCAGAGAAAAATACTAAAAATCTTGTGCCCTCTGCGTTAAATACCCGGTGTTTTTTTAAAAATAGTGTTTTTAGCGCATCATTCACATTTCAAATATGGAGTGAAAATTACTAACCCGCTATATTCTGTGCAGCCTCCAGAAATCCGGGAATTATTTTGAGGCATAAAAAAAATATAAATATGAGCCCTATTGTTTTCAATAAAAACAAAAAGTCACCAGGTGTTTCCCCGGTAATTTTATGCTTGCTGGCTTTACTATCGCCATCACTCGCTGTTTTTTCAGATGAGATGTCATCAGAAAACACTGCCCCACTATTACAGCCTGAACTGCGCCATGAACCCATCCAGCCACTGAGGCAGGCAAAAGGACTAAACCCGCACAAAATCAGTCTGGGTGAGCGTTTGTTTCATGACCGCCGCCTGGGGCGCGACAACGACATGGCCTGTAGTAGCTGTCATGACATCAAAAATAACGGTGCCGACCATCATATTTATGCTCCAGGCCGGGATGGCACTACCCTGGATGTTAATACCCTGACCGTCTTCAACAGCAGTCTCAATCATCAACAGTTTTGGGATGGTCACGCTCGTAACCTGGAAGACCAGATTGATACTGTAGTGACCAACGCCAAAGAATTTGCCACGACCTGGGCGGCGATCATTAACAAACTGGAACAAGATACAGGCTATGTCCGCAGTTTCTCAGAAATCTACCCGGAAGGTATTACAGCAAATAACATTCGCAATGCCATTGCCACCTTTGAACGCAGTTTGATAACCATCAACTCACCCTTTGATCATTTTTTACTGGGTAATGCCAACGCCATCAGCCCGGAAGCAAAGGCGGGTTACCGCCTGTTCAAAACTTATGGCTGCGTCGCTTGTCACCAGGGCAACAATGTGGGGGGCAATTTGTTCGTAAAGCTTGGTGTGTTCAAAGACTACTTTGCGGTGCGTGGTAATCCCACTCGTGCAGACCTGGGGCGCTTCAATGTCACCGGCAAAGCACGTGATCGCCATGTATTTCGTGTACCCAGCCTGCGGCTAGCCGCACTGACCCCCCCCTATTTTCATGATGGCAGCGTCACAACACTGGCAGAAGCCGTGAGTATAATGGCAGAGCATCAACTAGGACGTACTATTCCGGGGCAAGATATCCAGCATATCGTCGCCTTTCTGGAAAGTCTTCCGGGTGAATATCGCGGACAGCCGCTAGGACACAAACCATGAACCGAAACTGGGTCAAGTTTCTCGTGCTTGGGATAGGGGTGCTGCTCCTCATGTCTTTCCTTTATATCAAAACCCAGGCCACTGACCTCGACAAACACAATCAGGTGGTCAGCCACGCCAACCAATTCAAACGGGTGGATGCCATTCTTAACCAACACATCCTGGAGATACGCCAGGGTCTGCTGCCCTACTATGACTCCACCGTAAACAATATGCTCGAACTTGAAGAGCATTTAGATGCCACGGCTTTGATCGCAATGCAATTGTATCCCGTACTCCCAGGCAAAATCGCACAACACCTGCAAGCAACCACTCAGGCGCTGGCACAAAAGCAGGAGTTGCTTGAAGATTTCAAATCCAGCAATGCCGTACTGCGTAATTCGCTACGTTATCTACCCATTGCAATCACTCAATTCAATGCCCGACTCCCTTCGGAAACCCGGGTTAACAAACTGAAACAAACCCTGAACACCTTGTTACGCGATACGCTGGTCAGCAACCTCAACAATGATGTGTCATTCAGTCCAGCGCTGATGGCACGTAGCACGGAGCTGAACAACATGCTGACCCGCTACGCGCCTGAACTGCAACAGGAGCTGGATATACTGCTCGCCCATGTGCGCATTGTGCTCGACAACAAAAAACAAACCGACAAACAGGTGCAACAATTGCTCAACCTGCCCACAGCGCAAAACATGGAGGCGCTGCTCACCGCCTATGGTGTCGAATACGCTAAAATAATCCAAAGTGCCGACACTTATCGCTTGGCCCTGTACGGACTGTCAATTCTTTTACTGGCTTACATCGCAGGCATCCTGTTCCAGCTCAACCGAACCGCTGCCATCCTGCGTCAAACCGTGACTGACCTGAACTATCAGAAGTTTGCGCTGGATCAGCATGCTATTGTCAGTATCACCGATCAAAATGGCACCATCACCTACGCCAACCAGAAATTTTGCGACATCAGCCAACGCCCCGCCGCAGAACTCATCGGTCAGAATCATCGCATTGTAAAATCGGAGCATCACTCTCCTGAGTTTTTCAAACAACTGTGGGACACCCTTGCCCAAGGCAAAGTCTGGCACGGGCAAATACAAAATCAGGCCAGCGATGGTAGTCGCTACTGGACAGACACCACCATCGTCCCGTTTATGGACAACCGCCACAAACCCTACCAATACGTTGCCATTCGCACCGACATCAGCGCCAGCAAACTAGCCGAACAATCCCTGCAACGTCTGAATCGCTCCCTGCAAGCCCTCAGTGCTTGCAACGAAAGTTTGGTAAAAGCCACAGACGAAGCAACATTACTACACAGCATTTGCAACGTTATCGTAAAAGATGCCGGTTACCATCTTGCCTGGGTCGGCTATGCTGGAAATGACAGGAAGAAAACAATCCGCCCCATGGCCCAAGCTGGCTTTGAACAAAATTACCTCGATGCCCTGAACCTCACCTGGTGCGATAATGTACAAGGAAAAGGAGCCACGGGCACAACCATCCGTAATGGTGAACCCAACATTATTCGCAATATCACCGAAGACCCGCACCTTGCCTCCTGGCATGATGCCGCGATGAAATACGGCTACCGTTCATCTATCGCACTGCCACTCAAGGAAAAAAACCAGACTTTTGGCGCGCTGAATATTTATGCGCGTGAAGCTGATGCCTTCGATGATGATGAAGTGAAATTTCTACAGGAACTGGCCGGTAACCTCGCCTACGGCATCAACACACTGCGCTCACACGAAGAACGCGAGCTGTTGCAAAAACAACTACAGCAAGCACAAAAAATGGAAGCCATTGGCCAGCTCTCCGGCGGTATTGCACACGATTTCAATAACCAGCTCAGCGTCGTCATCGGCTACCTGGATTTTCTGCGTGAACACCTGAAAGATACAGGGCAGCCACAACAATGGGTGGAAATTGCCACTCGCTCCAGCCTGCGGTGCATTAACCTGACCCGGCAATTACTGGCCTTTTCCCGCCATCAGCCCAGAGAAAAAACCGTAGTCAGCCTCAATGCCACGATCAAAGAAATGGAAACCATGATCGAACGCTCTCTCACCCCGGAAGTGGAAGTACAGTATTTTCTCAACAACTCCCCCTGGCTGACCGAAATCGACCCTAGCGAATTCCAGGATGCCCTGCTAAATATGGTGATCAATGCACGCGATGCCATGCCAGAAGGCGGAAAACTGCTCATCGAAACCCGTAATAAATACCTGGATAACGACTATGTCACCCTCAACCCCTGGCTTGAAGCAGGTGAATATGTACAACTGATACTGAGCGACACTGGCACCGGTATGGACCAGGAAACCCTGGAACATGTTTTCGAACCTTTCTTTACCACCAAGCCTGAAAGCAAAGGCACCGGCCTGGGTATGTCCATGGTCTACGGCTTTGCCAAACGCTACCGTGGCCATATCAAACTCTATTCAGAACCCGGTGTTGGCACCACCATTCGCCTGTATCTGCCACGCACTCGCACCCCTAAACTCGATGTTAGCATTCAGGACTCCCTCCCAGCACCGCTGGCCACCGGCAACGAATCCATCCTCATCGTTGACGACGAAGCCGGCCTGCTGCAACTGGCCGATCAATATCTGCGCTCATTGGGCTATCGCACCCAGCTGGCAGAAAATGCCGCGCAGGCACTGGAAAAACTGAAGGCCGACGACAGCATCGATCTATTATTCAGTGACGTAGTCATGCCGGGCGGTATGAACGGTTACGAGCTGGCACAACAAGCCACCCAACTGGCACGCTTACATCAGCGTCCCGAACCCAAAGTGCTACTGACTTCGGGCTTTACCTCCAAAACAATGGTACACAATGGCCTCGCCCAATTTTCCGCCCACTTACTTAGCAAGCCTTATCGTAAACACGATCTGGCCCAACGTATCCGGCTGATACTGGATGAAAAAAACGAAGACACGGCACAGCAGAGGCCGATAAATAATCCTGTGGACACACTTACCGGTCGTAATATTCTGGTAGTTGATGATGATCAGGACATACAAAAACTGTTTCAATTCAATCTGCAAAAACTGGGCTGCACCACTATCCTCGCGAGTAATGCAGACAAGGCTATCCAGCTCTTCCAAGAATCACTGCACAACAAACAACCCATTGATATCGTGATCCTGGACCTCACCCTCCCCGGCAGCATGGGCGGCGTTGAAATTGCCAATAAACTGAGAGACATAGACCCACACATCAAAATCATTGTTGCCAGTGGTCATACAGAAGGCCCGGAAATGACTCAACATAAAAATTACGGCTTTCAAGCCGCATTGGAAAAAAACTCCAACCGAGAAAAAATCCGGCAGGTGCTGGAACACGTACTATAAATGCATTCAACCACTCACATATCAGTGAAGTGTTAAAACCTCTTCTACGCAGGGCTTATGTTAACAATCGCTTTGACCAAAACCAGGAAGAGTTATTTCCATCCCCTGCCAGAATGACGATATAACCGGCATTAAATATAATATTCATAACGTATGATTAAACCATTACTTGGCATCGGTACTGTTTAGCCCTAAAGTATCTGCTTCAATTTTTTCCAAATCTTTGTTATGCATGCTTGCAAGCAGCAATTCTCCCTCGTTATCCACACGAAACAGGCCGTATTGTGCCGACTCATAATATTTCCCATGTCCTTCCTGAAAAAAATACGCATTGGTAGCAAACTTTACTTTTCCATTACGCACTCGATAGCGCATCAGGACATCATTATTTGACAGAGGTTTATTTTCGTAGAGACCTTTAAAGGTGCCAATGTTTTGTTCATTGACACTCACAATGACATACCCATCGGTTGCTTCTACTTTCTGGCGCCACCGTCTGGACTTATCAGCCTTAGGCAAGGCATCGTATACTGCCGTAGCGACACGGAAGTTCAATGCCATATAGTCACCTTGCATTAATGAACGCGGATCGACCGGTGCCAGTTCCAGATAGACAATTTTGCCTTTTGCCAGGTGATGTTCCTTGCCCGCAATGGACCAGTTCACAGCACCGAGAATGATGACCATGGCAACCAGAGCAATCTTGCTAGCCATCTCCCACCTCCTCCTTAAACGGTAATATGTAGGGCAGTAACCAACGGATCATTAACAAAAGTAGACCGACGACAAGCAGCGTTTGCGATTTTGCCAATAAAGTGGTTTCCATTAGGTAATAATACGAGGAGATATAAAATAGCAGTGACGTTATCCCGAGCCCTTGAAGAACCCGGTTACTACCTGCATACCCCAATAGCATTATGACGATCCCAACGGTGATGCCCCAAACCTCAAGAGACACGGCGCAGATAATCAATGTGAAGCTTAGGGCCGTGATTGCAACACGGCTATTGAGTGTTTGCTGATAGCGTTGTAATAACTGCCAGGTCACATACAGCGTAACGATAGCGGCAAGCACCTCACCCATCCAGGGTTGGATCCACAATTCAGGCAGACTCTGGTCAGGTCGCCATCCAATGATGTTCGAGCTAAATAACATCGTCGCCTTTAAGGGGATTAATGCCAGGATCAGCCCATAACCCATGGCTCTCATTTTTTGCATATGTGCCACATAGCGGAATTCGTTGAGCCATAACCAGGCCGCAAGAAACATAATAATGCCGCTAACGATGTAGGCTGCACCCATAGACGATAAGGCCATGGAGAACGCATAAGCCGCAACGGCAGATGAAAAAACACGATGCACAAAACTTGGAATAACAATAGCCAGAAAGGATTGCAATAAAGCCACTAAAACCCAGGTAACGCCACTCTCTCTATCAACTATTTGGAATATCGAATAAATAATCAGGGCCTGCCCTGCTAAACTGATGGCCAGCGCAACATGTTCAAAGAACTCATTCTTTGGCATGCGTAATATGGCATAAGCACCAGCGATCATTAGGCTCCCGATGACCACAGAAACGACATTATTTTCAAAAACAAAAACAAACCCTACACCCATAAACCCAAGTAAAAAAAGTGACGCAAGCCAACCAGAAAAAGCTAATAAGGTTTTGACATACCAAGGGGACTCCAAAGTGATTTGTTCCGGTGCTGGCCCCTCTACCAATTCGGCATCACGTAAGGTCACCCAAAGCTTATCGTCACGTTGATTCACGAATGCCACTCTCGATGCACATTGCGAAGCCACATAGCAGCACCGGTGCCCAATCCAATAACCACAAATGCAAGCAATAAGAATGCTCCCGCGCCCCCCCTCTCCAGCATATGTTTACTCAGAAACATGACGACGACGATGATTCCGGACAAACAGCCTCCAGCAAGCATAAATAGATCAGGTTTTATTTTTTGATACGCGTAATACACAGCCCCCAGCCAGACTCCCCAAACCAGACCAGAAATTGCGCTGCCAGCTTGATGCTCAAAAATGGCAGTCACACATAACCAGGTTATGGGAATACCGCTACCGGTGACCAACAGACGGGCTCCCCACCGTTCAGATAGCCAGTGCCATCGAATCGCGAGATACTCCCAGATAATCAGAATGACGGTGTTAAAGGCAAAAGTCAGCCATAACATGTTGGCCTCAGAACCAATCATCAGCCAGAGAGCGCCTCTAAAGGTCTGGTGATATAACACAATGGAAAGATTGATAAGGACAACCCACACGATCCATATCGCGGGAAAACGGCTGACGATGGCCCAAGGTAACATCAACAATGCCCAGGTAAAGAACAACTGCCAGGTATCGGCACCGGTTTGGTAAGTCTGTCCGTATAAGGCCAATAACACACCTAAAAATACCGTTGCGACGAGGAGTGACACCTTGCCTATGGTCTTATTCTCACCTAGCTTCCAGTAACTACCGACGGCCAAGACGATAAGCACCTCCACCATACCGAACTTCGCAAAACGGCCAATGTCATCCCAGTTATAGGCAATAAAAAACAACGCCGAGAATGCCAGAGCGAGGCCACCAAGCCACAACAGGATGGCATCAAGAAATGCCCTCCAGTCATTTGGTACAGGGGTAATTTTTACCGTGGACAGAGCCGCGTCAATTTTATCTGCTGGAATTTTGCCATGCTCGATAAGATTAATGATCTGCTTGCGGAGAGTCGTCATGGTTTGATTATCGTATGTTGAATCTCAATTATTATATACCTGCAACAAGATACTTTAATCTGGCACCGAGTCATTTGCGACGATAAAGCTTAAGGCATGGTCAAGTGTTTTTATTATTTAAAGCGCAACCTCAGAGGGTTTATGAGGATAAAGCGATCGGACTTTTTCTGCCGTTTCAGATAACAGGTTCCACTTTACATTACACCCTTTCCACTATCGCCAGCACCTCTTCTTCAAAGTCCGAAAAATTGACGTGCCTTCCTGGACATGATTTGGTTGTTTCTGGATCGTGGCGATGGAAGTTGAGTTTTGCTGTGCTAATCCCGGCGTACTTCATCAGGACTGCAACAGCAAACATACCGTGGGATCGTGAAGATAAACCTCGTTCGTGAGAAAAATCCTCTGCATTGTCAAAATTACCGAGCATTTCTATCCCATAGCGAGTGGAATTGTAAGAAACAGCGTGGACACCTCGGATCGACAGCGGGTTGAAGACCCAGATACCGTGATCATCTACAAATAAATGTGGACCGTGACGCCATCCGTTGTCGTTGATATAACCGTGACGCATGTTGAGCATATGCTGCTCAGCAAACCCATTAGGGCGAATCGAAAGATTCGGGAAGCCAGTGTGGTGCATAGTGATACCTGTCGGACTCCAGGTGTAATGCTCATTTACCCGTACCCACTTCACATATTCAATGAACTCTGCCCGGCTGAACCGCCTTCCAACGATTGGAAAGTTGTCGTTCTTCACCAGCCATTCTGGTGGTGTAAAATTATCGGGTACAGCGACTTCCAAAAATTCCGCCTGCGGTGCTTCAGTTACCGTGACTGGCTCTACGGTCTCTCCCGTAGCAATTGCCAAAAGCCTGTCTGCCACCCGCTTTGCATTTTCCTGTTGTTCCTCAACCGTCCAGCGGTTTTCAATAAACCAACGGTTCTTATAGGCGAGTTTTTTGAGCTCTTCTTTTATCGAACTTTCACGTTCAGATTGACTCTGGCCCATATTGATTACCTTAAGTTGTAGTGTTTACATCTTGGCAAAAGTCAGAGATATCAAAGGGGCATTGCTTGATATTTATTCCAACTAAGAAATGGAAATTAAATAACTCATACAATTGGCGCTCTACTTCAGCCCGCCTTCGCCCATTCCTCAATCACAAAAACTCGGAATAGAGTGACTATTCCTGCACTTTTGTTCAATCAGAACAAACCAATACGAACTCAATCAGAGCGCCACGTATACTAAGTTATTTAATTTCCACTCCTAAGTCATAACCCCAATAAATTTAGTCCCGCCACCTTTGTTGTGGTTACCACTAGATCCCCGCCCGCCTTTATTTTCTCGAACAAGGGTTACCTTTTTAGCGATTAAGCCTTCCTTAACTGGATGACACTCAAACTCAACAGTTGTTCCAGCCTTTAAATACTGGCATCGAACAAGGTCTGATTTACGAATTAATATGTCTGGGCCTGATCCATTGTCAAGGAATCCGTATTCTTTATCTTTGAGCCACTTTTTAACGACAGCTTGCAATTTTCACCTCTAAAACTTATTAGCCTTTATTTCAATGTTGCAAGTATGCCCAATAGCAGCCACTTACAAATAATTGTTAACTTCAGCATTAATAACACTTGTCAGAAACTTTATACTCGGCACTTTGCCGCCCTTAATAGCAATTTGTTTTCAATGGGTACATATTTTGATGCCGCTTTGATTAATGAGTTCGCTGTAAATTGAGGAACACCATAAACCTCTACTGGAACGCTGTAATCCGTTTGAATCTTTGTGACGAGCAAATCAAAATCGCCATCCCCGGAAGCTAACACCACTAAATCTGCTCCTTTCGCATATTCCATAGCATCAATGGTTATCCCAACATCCCAATCGCATTTGGCAGAACCATCAGATCTTTGTATATAGGGCTTTAGCTTCACCTCGAACCCTATCGCTCTAAGAATATTTTGAAATTGCCTTTGTTTTTCGTCACCCCGATCAGTGGTATAGGCAATAGCTTTCATGACATTTCTATTTTTCGTCACTCCAGCCCAGAACGCGTTGTAGTCAAAATTGCAATTGTGAGCTTGCTTTGTTGTATAGTAAATATTCTGGACATCAACAAGTATAATAACTTTTTCCATCGATTCTCTAAATCCTAGTACCACGACTCATATGCCAAACCTCGGCGGTAAGCGGCAGACCACAGCGATGAGAAGCTTGTGCTATCCAGCACAAACGCACACCGCAAAGGGCCGTCCGCTTAACCTGTAATGTGCTACTGCTTACGAAAACCGGTTTAATGACTGGAGCTAGACTGCCACCACCTTATTAGCGCACGGCCCTTTTTGGCCTTCCCCAACTTCATATTCCACTTTCTGACCATCACTCAGAGTTGCATAGCCACCGCCAGCTTGGATTTCAGAATGATGAACAAACAGATCTGCACCACCATCATCTGGAGCAATGAAACCAAAACCTTTATCCGCGTTGAACCATTTTACTGTACCTGTACTCATGTCGTATTTTCCTTTGTGTATTTAATATTTGTTGACTTCAGTTGCTTTCTATGTATTGCCAGCTGTTGCCGCTTTATCATCATTTCCTGATGTAGGTTGAACATCCTGTGGCTTACTATCGTTCACCCCTGCTTTTTGCAAGCGCTTTTCTTCCTTTTTTTTCCTTTTCGCGATTTCCTTCTGGCGCTTTTCAAATGCGTAATTGGGTTTAGCCACTCGTATTCTCCTCTACATAATTCCAGGATTAGATCTGTAAGAATACAGCATTTTCCAACCGATTTCGCTCTACATAGTACCGAAACCCATCTGAGGACGAATCGAAAGACCCCGGAAAGCCGGTGTGGTGCATAGTGATAGCTGTCGGACCCCAGGTGTAATGCTCATTTACCCGCACCCACTTCATCATATTCAATGAACTCTGCCCGGTCTAATTTCCTCTCAATGATTGGAAAATTGTCGTTCTTCACGCGCCATTCTGGTGGTGATAAATTCAGGCACAACGACTCCCAACAATTCCGCATGCGGCATCTCTCAGTCAGCGTGACTGGCTCTACTGTGTCTCCTGTAGCCCTTAAAACCGCTCGCTGATCCGCAACGCCCGAGCCGTTGGTACCGTCATGCCCTGTTGCGTCTGCTCGATGGAGGACAGGCAGAGCATATGCCCGCTCGCCGGGGGTACAGGATATGATCCACCGCCCCCCATACGCACAAGGCTTGTTCGGCATCGGTAATAATAATTGACTAACCCCATTAATTATATCTCAATTTGGTTTTTATTGGTGCAATATCAAGCAATGTTCCCCCTTCTCAT
>VAPK010098918.1_pt1 | contig 11957 bp, 10 predicted proteins | sample 3395031 | NCBI WGS metagenome assembly VAPK01 (sample SAMN08290443, study PRJNA428436) | hydrothermal vent metagenome | isolation source: Deep-sea hydrothermal vent chimney 1 | place: Pacific Ocean: Juan De Fuca Ridge | reverse complement strand
TGACGATAGAAGGCAGGCAACCAGTTGGCTTTCTTCCAGCTTGTGAGCTATCTGTTGTCCAACCCAAAACGACCAGGGCGAACAGCCCCGTCATAATCACATTACGCATTTTTATCGCCCTCTCAAAACTTCCAAAGATATTTTATGGCCGTTTTATATACCGATGCGCGTATTACACAATCGCTACAGTGTCGCAGGGAGAAAGCGCTCAATGTCTTTATTTGTCAATGTTTTAGTGATTTTTGCCGCAATCGGAACATAATCCGAGCATCTCAATATTGATCTTGTGGAGATGAAAACCGGCGCTTGAGGCCTGTTGGCGCAAGGGCACTTCACACGCATCCACCGGCAATTCCAATGTCATACCACATTGCTCGCAAATCATGAACCCGGCGGCTTCTTTATGTGGTGCACTGGAGCAGGCAACAAAAGCATTAAGGCTCTCGATACGATGGGCCAGACCCTTTTGCAGCAATCCATCAAGGGCCCGATAAATGGTCAGCGGCGCTTTTAACCCTTCGCGCTTGACGCGGGCCACATCGAGGATTTTATAGGCTGTGAGCGGGCCTTTGGCACTGATCAGGGCCGAAAAGACAATCTGCTGATTTCTGGTCAACGACATTTTGCTCATATCAACGGGCTGCCTTTTTCAAGGGCACAATGGAAACGCCAAGAAACAATATCAATGCCGCCACCACAATCGAGGGGCCGGACGGCGTATCAAATGTCAAGGACCCATAAAGCCCTGCCACCACCGCTAAAACTCCCGCGACCATTGCACCAACTGCCATCGCCTCTGGAGAGGCCGCAAAGCGGCGCGCCGTACTAGCTGGAATAATCAGCAGGGCAGTGATCAACAAGATGCCAACAATTTTCATGGCAATGGCGACAATCAGCGCCACCAGCAACATGAAGACAAGCCGCGTGAATTCCGGCTTCAACCCCTCGGCCTTGGCCAGATCATGGCTCACCGTCTCGGCCAGCAAAGGCCGCCAGATCCATGCCAAAATCGCCAACACCAATAATCCGCCACCATAAATGATCGCAATATCCCCGCGCGAGACAGCCAGAATATCACCAAACAGATAGCCCATGAGATCAATGCGCAGACCCGGCATAAAGGCAATCACCACCAGGCCTGCTGCCAGCGCCGAATGGGACAATATTCCCAAAAGAGAGTCGCTCGAAAGCTTTGCATGCTTTTGCAAAGTCAAAAGCGAAAGAGAAACAAGCGCAGCAATCACGAACACCGCCACGCTGATATTAATCTCCAACAAAAAACCAAGCGCCACACCGAGCAGGGCCGAATGGGAAATCGTATCGCCGAAATAAGCCATGCGCCGCCAGACAATAAAGCAGCCAAGCGGCGCCGCGATCAGCGCCACGCCAATACCGGCCATCATGGCACGGGCAAAAAAATCATCAAACATTGTCCGCATCCCTTTCGCCGATTTTTTGCTCTTCTAGCGGCTCATCTGGAGGGCACTCGCACGTCTCGCCTTGCGCGATAATCGATCCATCGGCGTGATGATGGTGATCATGATCGTGATGATATAGAGCCAGCGTATCAGCTGCCCTGACCCCGAACAATCGGTGATATTCGGGGTCATTGGCCACGCGTTGCGGGGTGCCCTGACAACAGACATGGCCGTTCAGACAGACCACCGTATCAGTGGCCGCCATGACGATATGAAGATCATGTGAGATCAGCAATATGCCGCAATTCAACTGATCACGCAGGGAGCTAATGAGTTCATATAACGCGATTTCACCCGCATAATCAACGCCCTGAACAGGTTCATCAAGAACCAGGAGTTGCGGTTTTGCTATGATGGCGCGGGCCAGCAAGACGCGCTGGAATTCGCCTCCCGACAGCTCTTGAACGGCGCTATTGAGCGTGTGCGAGGCCCCCACCGAATGCAAAGCCTTCTTGATCTCCTCAAGGGGATAGTGGGCAGTCAACGTCATCAAACGCTTTACACAAAGCGGCAGGTTGGGATCAATCGCCAAAGATTGCGGCACATAGCCAATACGCAGATTTTTGGATTTGTGGACCTGCCCTTCATCGGGGTCCAGCAGACCCAGAATGGTCTTGGCCGTTGTCGATTTTCCAGAACCATTGGGGCCAATCAGAGTAACGATTTCACCAGCACGAACCCGTAAATCAACATGGCGCACCAGCCACCGGCCATCGCGCTGGATGCCGATACGCTCAGCGCGAACAAGCTCGTCAGCACTTTCAAATTCTCTCACTACGGAGATTTTTTCTTTAGCTTCGCTCACCCATGGCCTCCAGAATAGCGACATGATCCCTTGTATTTCGTTATGTTATATCATAACATTTATGATCGGTCCACAAAGCCACAGGAGCATGGTGTGAGCAGTAAATATTCAAAGATATCAGCCACCCTGCTCTCAAGTTGCGTTTTACTGATGCTGGCATTTACGCAACCGGTGCGCGCCAAAATCAATGTTGTGGCGACCATCAAGCCTGTTCATTCACTGGTCGCGGGGGTCATGCTTGGTGTTGGCAATCCTCATTTACTGGTGGCAAGTGGCTCCCCTCATACCTATGCCCTCAAACCATCTGACGCGGCGGCCTTGCAAAGCGCTGACCTCGTCGTACAGATAGGACCCGCGATTGAAACTTTTCTCATTGAACCTTTAAAATCACTGGCTGGAAAATCTCACATTCTCACCCTTGCCGATACCAAATTTCGAACCCGTCATGTGATCCATAGCGAGGAAACACGGCACTCCAAAAACGCCAACAGATTAAAACCCCGCACAATCGATCCCCATATCTGGCTGGATCCTCAAAATGCACGTGGTTTTGTCATGGCAATCGCTACGGCTTTGTCTTCGCTTGATCCAACACACAAATATCTTTACTGGCAAAATACCAAACAAATGATCGCCCGCCTTGATAGGCTGACAGCTCAGATACAAAGCGATTTGATCCCGGTCAGGGAGCGCCCCTATTTAAGCTTTCATGATGCCCTTATTTATTTTGAGCGGCGCTTCAATCTGAACTATGCCGGAGCCATTGCCGTCCATCTGGACCAGCAGCCCGGCGCCCGCCACCTGAGGGATTTACAACAAAAAATAAAGGCCCAGCATATCACTTGCGTTTTTTCCGAACCGCAATTTCGCTCAAAGCTGGTTGATCTTGTGGTCGAGGGAGCAAATGTGCGAACCGCCAGCCTTGATATAATCGGAGCGGACATCGAAAAAGGCCCGGAGCTCTATTTCTCATTGCTAAGAAATATCGCCCGAGCCTTTTTGTCATGTCTTGGCAAGACGTAAAGCTTGCCCTATTTCACTAGCGTGCATTTTGTGTCGCACGGCACCACTTCGGTTTTGATCGACTTGCGGGTGATCATATTATTGATCTCCCTAGTGCACACATTGCCACGCTTGACGATCCGCTCAATAGTGTATTTTTTCTCGTTGACGCTGGTGCAGACGGTTTTCACCGTGCCGCCACCTGATGCTGCAGCCGCAGCGCTTATGCTAGATGCGAAAGCTTTTGAAAACAACAAGGAGCCAACCGAACTGGCGGCTGCTGCCTTGGCGCGATCCAGTGAAACCCATTCGGCGACCTGCGTGCCACCATCTTTGGGGATCAGCTCGATCAGCACGTCACCATTTTGGCATGCGCCGATTTGCACCGTCGATTTATCTTCGGTCTGGACGGTGTGATAGCTAAGATTTTGCACGCAGCGGATATTCTTAATCCACAGGTTTTTCTGTTTTTCGGCGTGCGCCACATCTGAAACTGAAATGCCGTATTTGAAACTCTTGTAAAGATCAATGCCGGTGGGGATCGCGCCAAGCAACACCCCGAATACGGCCGGATAAAGCAAGAAATATTGCCATGCTTTTTTGGTTTTGCGCACAACAAGATGATCCTCGCCAATCACACCTTCCACAACATCTTCAACTTTCGAACCGGCACTTTCGACGAAATTAACGGCACGCCCGCCAATTGTCTGTTCATGTTCCGGTATCTCATTTGGTCCCGTCATAACCCTATTCCTCTTCCTGTTCGTCTTGTGAAATCTGCTCGATGCCCATCGAAAGCAGTTCACTATTAGTCGCAATGCGAACCCTGCTGGTTCAATTATTCTGGCTCATTATATGGGGGTTTGCACTTATTTGAAATACCCCCCAAACAATGGATATCTTCTCACCAGCTCCAGATGCAATCTTCGGCAAGTTTCGGACATGAATATGTCAACATAATGAGAAACAGGCGCAACAAGCAGGCTATTTGTACTCACTTTGCTATCAAATTCTCTTTTAGCCTTGTCCAGCGATGCCGTTGCCGGTCGCCCTTGACGGCTTTTTCGATGGCCCGCACTTCCCCCACCAGCAGCACCAGCTGGCGGCCGCGCGTGACGCCGGTATAGATCAAATTGCGCTCCAGCATGGGGAAATGCTGCATGGTCATAACCATAATGATGGCGGGATATTCGGACCCTTGGGATTTATGAATGGTGGTCGCATAAGCCAGCGTCAGATTATCGAGATCGCTAAAATCAAACACCACATCACGGCCATCAAAATCGATGACCATTTCGCTTTCGGCTTCATCAATGGAGATGATATAGCCAAGATCGCCATTAAACACATCGCGATCATAATCATTGGTGGTCTGCATGACCTTGTCGCCGGGGCGATAGGTCCAGCCAAATCTTTGCACCTTGGGCTGACCCGGTTTTTCCGGGTTCAGAACATTTTGCAGCTCAATATTAAGGGAGCGTGTGCCCAGCCCCCCACGGTTCATGGGGGTTAAAATCTGAACGTCGCGCATGGGGTCCATCGAAAATCCGCGCGGGATGCGGTTCGAAATCAGTTCAACAATTTTTTCGCGACCCTTGGCCTCGCTAGTGGCCTCGACAAAGTAGAAATCGCTTTTACCCAAAGGCTTATCGAGATCTGGCAGCTCTCCTCTATTGATTTTATGAGCATTCAATATGATACGGCTCTCGCGGGCTTGGCGAAAAACCTCCGTCAAACGCACAACCGGCACGAACCCGCTTTCGATAATATCGCCAAGCACCTGCCCCGGCCCAACTGACGGCAACTGGTCAATATCTCCCACCAGCAACAAAGCCGCCTTATCGGGAAGCGCCCGCGTCAAGGCGTACATCAAGGGCACATCGACCATTGAGGTTTCATCACAGATCAGATAATCGCAGCTTAACGGGTCTTCTTCATCGCGCCTGAAGCCGCCAGAAGAGGGATCGCTCTCCAGCAGACGATGGATCGTCTTGGCTTCGCGCCCCGTCGTCTCGGACATGCGTTTGGCCGCGCGCCCGGTTGGTGCGCAAAGGGTGATCTCAAGATCGGTATCGCTCCGCGACACCAGCTTGATGATGGTGTTGATCAAGGTGGTCTTGCCGACGCCGGGGCCGCCAGTGATCACCAAAATACGTGACTTTAGCGCAAGCGATAGCGCCTTCACCTGACTATCCGCAAATTCAAGACCGCTTTCGCGCTCAAGTTCTGGTAAGCGCTCGTCAAGATCCACCTCATCCCAGGGGGGATTGTCCGTCATCAATCGTTTGAAATTACCAGCGATGCCATGTTCAGCCTCAAACAGATCACGCAAAAAAACAGCCTGCTGCGATCCCAGATCCTCCAGCAGCACATTATGTTCGCTCACCTCATGCTCCAGCGCCTCTTCAATAATATCATCGGGGATCTGCAACAGTCTTTCTGACATCTCATAAAGATCCGCACGTGGCAGACCGCAATGACCATCGTTCATGGCTTCTGACAAGACATAAGAAATGCCGGCCCTGGCGCGCATGGGTGAGGTTTTTTCAACTCCCAGCGACATGGCAATACTGTCCGCCATCTTGAAGCCGATGCCTCTGATATCAGTGGCAAGGCGGTAAGGATTAGCGCAGATCAGGTCCATCGCCTTGGCGCCATAGGTCTTGTAGATACGTACGGCGCGCTGGGTGCCAATGCCGTGAGAGGACAAAAACATCATGATCTCGCGCACGACTTTTTGATCATGGAAACTTTCCATAATGATCTGGGCGCGCATTTTACCAATGCCGTCAATATCACGCAAACGAGCCGGTTCATGCTCTATGACCTCAAAAACCTTGTCACCAAATGCGGCAACCAGCTTGCTGGCATATTTGGGCCCCAACCCCTTGATCATGCCGCTGGCCAAATAGCGCTCAATGGCATCAATCGTTTCGGGGGGCACCACGTGCATGGTTGTGGCGCGAAACTGCTGACCAAAGCGCGCATCATTGACCCAGTTGCCACTTGCCTCAATCATCTCCCCGATCGATATGCTGGCCACATGACCCACCACATTAATGAGCTCACGCGCATCGCGCAGCTTGATGCGTAAAACGCAATAGCCGTTTTCCTCATTGTGAAAGGTGATACCTTCCACCTGACCTTTGAGGGTTTCATTTTGGCCTGTAAGCTCAAGCGGGCCAGTTTGTTCTGTACGAGATTGCATGGGATCCATAAAATGGTTGCATCAAAAGAATCGATGGATTGCGTTAGAGGAAATTAACCACGGATGATCGGCCACCTCAAATGCAAATTAGTGTTGATTACTCTTGTGCCACTGGTTTTGGCCTCCCCAGCCCCCGCATTCGAGCCCCAATCAACTCCCCCCTGCAAGGCGAAACATCAACGATCTGCCCTTGTTACAAAAGTCTTTAAAGACGGTGTTTTACAGCTTAAAAGCGGCGAACTGGTGCGCCTTATCGGTGTCATGCCGGTCAGGCAATTTGACCAGCCAACCAGCAATATGGCCAAAAAACTCAACGCTATTGGCGCAAAGGCCATCAAGCTTTTGCAACAAGAAGTCGTGGGCAAGCAGGTTGAACTGCACCAGAGCGGGCGCGCTCATGATCGCTATGACCGGCTTTTGGCCCATGTCTATGGCGCTGACGGGAAGTGGATACAGGGGCTTTTGCTACGCGCCGGGCTGGCGCGCAGTTTTTCATATCGCGATAATCGCTCGTGCATGCAACAAATGCTGGCGCTGGAAAAAACCGCCCGCGAGGGCCAGCGCGGCCTGTGGCGCTACAAAATATTTCAGCCAAAACAGGCCGAAAAGCAAAAACAATTATTGCGCCAAAGATACCGCTTCACTCTGGTGGAAGGGCGCGTGCGCAAAGTCGCCATTGTCAAACGATGGGTATTTCTCAATTTTGGCGATGATTGGCGCAAAGATTTCACCATTGCCATCAAGAAAAAATATAAGCGGCGCATCGAACGCGACGGGCTGGCGCTTGAAAAACTGATGGGTCGCCGTATCAGGGTGCGCGGCTGGATTGAGCGCTGGAATGGCCCGGTAATAAAAGTCACCCACAAAGAGCAGATTGAGCTTTTGGAAGAACAGTAACAAAAAGGACTGTTTTTACTGACGTTTGTTTTGACGGATCATCATCGACTAATTACACTTTGCTAAAAACCAATAAGGAACCATCCCATGAAAGCAATCTTGATCACCAATGATGATGGCCATGCGGCAAAGCTCACGCAAATTGAGCAAAGCCAACTTCCGAACGAAGATGTGCTGGTGCAAGTCGAATATTCCACCATCAATTACAAGGATGCGCTGGCCATCACCGGCAAAGGCCCCGTGGTGCGCAACTTCCCCATGGTACCGGGCATTGATCTGGCTGGCGAGGTCATTGAGAGCGCCAGCCCCGATTTTGCGGCTGGTGACAAGGTCCTGCTCAACGGTCATGGCGTTGGCGAACTGCATTGGGGCGGCCTCGCGCAAAAGGCCCGTCTCAACGCAGATTGGCTGATCAAGCTCCCCGATGGTTTTACCACCAAAGAGGCGATGGCCATTGGCACGGCCGGCTATACCGCGCAGCTTTGCGTGACAGCGCTGGAAGATCACGGCATTACTCCCGCCAGCGGCGATATTTTAGTGACAGGCGCAACGGGCGGGGTTGGATCTGTTGCCATCGCTTTGCTGGCCAAACGCGGCTTTAGCGTCACTGCCTCCACAGGTAACGTACAATCACAAGCGGACTATCTCAATGACCTTGGCGCCAGCACCATCATTGACCGCGCCGAACTGGCGCAAGCTGGCCGCCCCTTGCAAAAAGAGCGCTGGGCCGGAGCGATTGATGTGGCGGGCAGCCATACGCTGGCTAATATATGTGCCTCGATGAAATATGGCGGCGTGGTCGCTGCTTGCGGCCTGGCACAAGGCTTTGACTTCCCCTCCTCTGTCATGCCGTTCATCTTGCGCGGCGTCACCCTTTGCGGCATCGATAGCGTCTATGCCTCCAAAGCCAAACGCCTCGCCGCCTGGACCGCTTTGGCGTGTGATCTGGATAAGAACAAGCTCGCTGCGATGACCAATGAAATAAACCTTGATGATGCTATTCCAGCCGCCAATGATCTGCTCGCAGGCAATGTGCGCGGGCGGTTGGTTGTCAATATGCAGGATTAGGGAAGCTCGAAAATGCGCTCACCGAGCAGGCGATCTATCATTCTCGCCGTATGCTCAGCGCCTTGGGAAATCGGCCAGTTTGTCGAGATAGGCTTTGGTCTCGCCCGGCAGATAGCGTTTATAGCCAAGACCATGTTTTTTCAGCAATCTGATAACCCGTGTGACGCCGCAATTATAAGCGTGAAAGATGATTTTCTTTTGCGTTGCGCGCGCATATCCCCGTATGTGAGGCTTCAGCATGCGTTGCAATTTGCCAAGAAAAATGGCCCCGCGCTCAATATTATTTTCGGCGTTAAACGGATTGATGGTCTGCTCAAACGATAGGGGAATGGTACGCGCTTTTTCCGCCCCCATGCCGATATAGACCAGTGGCATCAATTGCATCAAACCATAGGCCCCGGCCCGTGAAATCGTCATGGGATCACCCTTGGTTTCAATCCAGATAATTTCTTCTATCCATTTGCGCGGAATGCGGGGCGTCCTTTTGGCTGCCCGTGTGATCGCTTCCTCGTAGGTTTTGCGAAAAGCCCGATTGCTCTCAATGCGGCCCATTTCATGCAGACCAAGCAGGCGTGTGAGTTTTTGATGCGTCCAACGCCCGCGCCCTTCCTTGCGTCCCAGCTCCTTGAAGCGCTGATCAAACTCGTCGCGAGACAGATCCTTGTAATAGCTGAAAGTGATATAGGCGCGTAAAATGGTCAGCAATTTATCGAATGTGCGCGGCGAAACAACCCGGTGATCATCTTTCGACATCAGGTCCGTTATGGCCTTTTTCACCAACCCGTTGAGATCAGCGGTATGCTGGCAATCCAGCTTGAACGAGGTGGCATTGGCGACACGTTTTGTTTTTTCTGCAACCCGGTGATACTCGTCGGCGGCCCATTTGCGGCGCGCCTTGCCGATCACCCGCTCGATCACCTCATCCTGGGTCTTTTGCGACATCAACATCACATCAGATCCCATGATGATCTTGTCGTCTTCTTTCCAGATATAGAATTTTTTGCGCACATTGAGGTTTTTAACCGGGAAATCTTGCAAGGTTTGAGTGCGAATGAAAACGGAATAATCCCGATAGTCTGCAAAATAATCAGACAGGGTCATACCCTCTCTAATGCGCGGCGTATTTTTCTGCAGAATGGATCTGGACTTGCTGCGAAGATAACGCTTTATGGCGTGATCATATTTCTTGAGCAGGCTGGCAACCCGGGTATTGGCGCGGCATTTTTGTGAGGATTTACCGGCCGAGGCAGGCTTCTTGTCGATTGCGGGGCCATAAAAGAAAGACCGCTGCACGCCAATATCGCTGTTCGCATTGATCGACGCATTTGCTGAAGCGCTGCAAAGGAGCATAGCCAAGCCAAGCCCGACATAAAATCTACTGGACCAAATCATTACAACGCCCCCAGGCATACCTCACGCAACAGTAAACTTATCTCCATTTTTCATAGAGATAGTAGGAAGTGTACAGTATTTATTGTGAAAAATTCAACCGCCTTTCAGAATTTCAATCAACAAACCAGTAAAATAGTCACAGGTTGATTTTCATCAATCGCGCAAGCACCAACAAGCACGGTAACTGTCAGGCAACAACGAGATCGTGGGAACGAAATAACTTTGAAAAAAAGGGGAAACATCACCCCAGCAGGGCCTCAATGACAAGAGGTCCTGCCGGTGGTGTTTATCAAATGGCCAGGTGGCTGGAAACGGATCGCCCTGCCTCCCAAAAAGCTGGCTTAAGCAGCTTTGCCTTCTTCTGCTTCTTTGGCAGCCGCACTTTCAGCCGCCTTGCGCAACACCTTGGCGCTCTTGGAGAGCACTTCAATGATGCGATCAACTGCTTCTTTTTGGCTACATTTATTAACGGCAGCGATTTCGCGAGCCATGCGCTCCAATGCAGCTTCATAGAGCTGGCGTTCTGAATAAGACTGTTCTGGCTGATCTTCGCCGCGATAAAGATCGCGCACGACTTCAGCAACCAGTGACAGATCGCCAGAATTGATCTTGGCTTCATATTCCTGGGCACGGCGGCTCCACATAGTGCGTTTGACGCGTGGCTTGCCTTTCAGCAAGGTCATGACTTTTTTGGCCAATATCTTGTCTGACAGTTTGCGCATACCAACTTCATGAACCTTGGCGGTTGGCACCCGCAAAGTCAGCTTGTCCTGCTCGAAATGAATGACGAACATTTCCAGTTCTGCACCAGCAACTTCATGTTTTTCGATACCGGTTACCACACCCACGCCATGAGCTGGGTAAACGACGAATTCTCCGGTCTTGAAACCTTTTCTTTGTGTCACGTTCTTTTTTTCGGCCATTTATCAACTTTCTCCGCTGTTCAACATCCGCCCTCCCCCAAACAGGCTTACCTGAAATGGATCATGGGACGTCCCAATGTGTCCCGCATGCTCAAAAACACGGGTGCACATCAATGATTAGCAAGGTACATGCTGGATTTGAATTCTGATCGGCGCATCTGTTTTGGTTTCATGCCGCCTTCATGAAGGCAGTCCTGATTTTTGCGCGAAACGAAATTCCTTACCACTACGCTTATAAGGCAACTAAGTGATGAAACTTTGTCGCCACACCTTTTTCATACAAATTGGCTGACCGGTTTTCTGCTATTGGACCTAAAATCCAAAACTCGCAGTGCCTCCCCGCTCAACTCTCTCACAATGTCGCGCCAAACACTCCTTAAGGTAAAAGGAGACTTGATCTTTTTGTCTTGGCGGGCCCATCGCTAATATTTAGCAGCAAACCTTCGTGGACAATTGATCAAACCCCCAACTCACACAAAAGAAGCTCTCATTATTTTGAGTTTCTGCTGGACCCGTATCATTGTTCACACACTATAACATATTTTTAGGCATTTTGGAACTCCTACAAACTCCCCAAAACAGGGGAGTTTCAAAGATTCCATGCCTAAAACCCGCCACTATGGTTAATAAAGCGTTAAAACATAAATTAGCTGTTCCACATCGGGAAACCCTCCCCTATCCAATCCGTAATCGCCCCTTCCAGGTCTCGCTACGAAAACCCGAAAACCAATTGATATGACGGTGTTTTTCGGGGTCGGGGCCGGCTTTTTAGGCCCAAATTCTCCTAAATGATCAAAAGCCTCAATGCCGCTCTATCATCTCCAAATACGCTGATTGCCGCTACATGACTGCTCGGCTGTTCTCAAGAATCCGGGGCGCTTCTCACCACTGATTCGTTTGGGTATAAAGCAAAGCTGCTTGACCTTGCGGCCCCGGCTGCTCTATCGCTTGCAAACAATTCTTCTCGAGACGCAAAGAGTCCCAGATATGAGCCCCAACTCCTCCGATGATCGCATCCTCATCATTGACTTTGGATCACAAGTCACCCAATTGATCGCGCGGCGCGTGCGTGAAAGCGGCGTCTATTGCGAAATCCACCCGTTTAATAAAGCAGCAAAGACCTTCGCCGACTTTAATCCCAAGGCCGTCATCTTGTCAGGTGGCCCTGCCAGCGTTATGGAAAT
>VAPK010909607.1_pt1 | contig 11961 bp, 8 predicted proteins | sample 3395031 | NCBI WGS metagenome assembly VAPK01 (sample SAMN08290443, study PRJNA428436) | hydrothermal vent metagenome | isolation source: Deep-sea hydrothermal vent chimney 1 | place: Pacific Ocean: Juan De Fuca Ridge | reverse complement strand
GCAAGCTTTTTCCCAACGCGATCGCTCATACTCCCTACGGCATGACAGAGGCCCTGCCAACAACTTCGATCTCGTTGCCGCAAATCAGCGATGCCATGGCAGTTCGTTCTGCTGTCGCCGCTGGCGTTTGTGTTGGCCTCCCCGTCACCGACACCGAGGTTCAGATTGCACCGTTGGACCACCACGGCAGAGCTTCAGAGAGCCTCAGCAACGAGCCTGGAATTGTTGGAGAGATCGTCATTCGAGCACCACACATGCGAGACGGATATGACCGTCTTTGGCACACTGAGTTACTGACATCGCAACCCACTGGCTGGCACCGAAGCGGCGACGTTGGCCAGCTGGACGAACAAGGTCGACTTTGGGTGGGGGGTCGCATCGGGCATGTGATCACCACTCCGACTGGTCCGGTTACACCTGTTGGCATCGAACAAGAGATTGAAGAAATCGAACGAGTCGCGCTCGCCGCAGTCGTCGGTGTCGGACCAGTGGGAACCCAGCAGCTGGTGGTAGTCGTCGAGCTCAACTCACCAGATCGCAAGCCGCAACTGGCCGACCTGGCCTTGCTGGACCAATGTCGAGTTGCGTCAGGCCAAGCTGGCTGTCCCGATGTTGCCGCTGTACTGCTAGTTCCCGAACTCCCGGTCGATCGCAGACACAACTCTAAAGTTGACCGCACGCGGGTGGCGTCCTGGGCCGCCAAGGTTCTGGCTGGTGGCAAGCTGGTTAGTCCATGAAGGTCCTGGTCACCGGGAGCACCAGCCTCATTGGTCAGGCAACGGTGTCCTCTCTCATCGCCCGAGGGCACCAGGTAACTGTCTTCCAACGCAGAACCCTTGAACCCAGATCCTCCCAGAAGCTCGCTGCCAATCAAGACGAGGTTGTTGGTGACAGCTCCCGAGAAGTTCTTGGTGACATCACCTCAGCCGAGGATGTTCGTCGGGCCGTCGCTGGCCAAGAAGGCGTCATCCATCTAGCGGCACGGGTTGGTGTCGTCGGCTCCCGATCAGATTTTGAGAGGGTCAATGTCCATGGAACACAGAACCTCATCGAGCGGGCGAAGGATGCCGGCGTAGGACGCCTGGTCCATGTCTCGTCGCCTTCGGTTGCCCATAGTGGGTCGGCCCTGGTTGGATCCCCAGCCGCTCAAGCCGACCCACACACGACTCGAGGCCACTATTCGACCTCGAAAGCTCAGGCCGAGCTCCTCGCCCTCAGGGCATCTTCGGTGGCTATGCCGGTCACCGCTATTCGGCCGCATCTGGTATGGGGTCCTGGCGATGAACAACTGGTTGGACGTATTGTCGCTCGGGCCAAGGCTGGCCGCCTCGCCCTCGTTGGCAGTGGTTCCGCCCTAATCGACTCCACCTATGTCTCGAATGCGGCAGACGCACTCGTGGCGGCCCTGGATCGCGCCCCTCAGCTGGCTGGAAAGGCCTTCGTTGTTTCCAACGCCCAGCCCCGCACCGTTGCCGAATTGTTTGCCCGTATCCTCGATGCCGCTGGTATCGCCCCATCGCTTTCGCAGGTGCCGACGTCGGTGGCTTTCACCGGGGGCTTGGTCGCCGAGCAGATCTGGAAAAAGAGCAACCGGCAGGAGGATCCGCCGATGACCTCATTCCTGGCTGAGCAGCTTTCAACCGCGCACTGGTTTGACCAGCGCGAAACTCAAGCCGAACTAGACTGGATGCCCCAGGTTGGGCTGGACGAGGGCTTCGCTCGACTGAAGGCCTGGTTTGATTCAGGGCCAAGCTAACTGATCAGGCCAAAGCTGTTTCGGTAGCTTGTCGGGGTGGTCCTCATCTCGCGGACAAAATGGTGCCGGAGGGTTTGCGCGGTCACAAACCCGCTGTTGGCCGCGACCAGGTCGATGGAGTCATTGGTTGATTCCAGCAGGTGACGGGCCCGTCCGAGGCGTTGCTGAACAAGCCACTCATGAGGAGGAACTCCCATGTCGTTGCGAAATCGGCGGGCGAAGGTGCGGGGACTCATTGATGCAGCCTTGGCGAAATCGGCGACCGTCAGCGGTGCCGTCAGGTTGTGCATGGCCCACGCAATTGTTGGGGCCATGGAGGCCGACTCGTCATGTTTGATCGGGACATCGATGAATTGAGCCTGGCCGCCGTCTCGGTGAGGCGAGACGATCAGGCGGCGAGCGACCTGATTGGCGACCTCCACTCCAAAGTCTCGTCGAATCAGGTGTAAACCGAGATCGATACCGGCTGCACTTCCGGCCGAGGTCAGAGTTGACCCGTTGTCGACATAAAGAACGTTGGGTAGCACATTTATCTTCGGATACATGGTGGCGAACAGGTCGGTGTAGCGCCAATGGGTGGTTGCCGATTGGCCATCCAGCAGGCCGGTCGCGGCCAAGACAAAAGCGCCAGAACAGATTGAAACGATACGAGCCCCGTTGTCCGCAGCAGCCCGTAGTGCTTCGAGTACCTCGGTCGGGGGAATCTCCTCGGGATCTCGCCAGCCGGGAAGCACGATGGTTCCCGCCGTCGCCAACAAGCCAAGGTCAGTCGGCGCTGACAGGGTTATGCCACCAGCGGTTCGCAGCGGACCGGGCTCGATGGCGACGACGCCGAAGTCATACCAGTCAACGTCAAGTTCTGGCCGGCTCAGCCCGAATAGCTCACTGGCAATTCCAAACTCGAAGCTACACAGGCCGTCATAGGCCAGCGCAACAACAGACAAGTCCTTGGGTGTTCTATCAGACATGGCTTGATCTTAGTGAGACGTGGTGTTTCTGCCAGGCAATGCGGTGTTCCTGCCAAGCAATGCGGTAGTTGTGCCTGACGGCACCAACGCCAAGGCGGACCTGGGGATCCCTGGCCGGTAGCCTGAGAAGATGGATCTGCGAGCGAAGAACCTGGACAAGTTGGATGGCGGCCACTTTGACATCTTGATCATCGGGGGTGGCATTAATGGTGCTGTCTCGGCTGCTGCCCTGTCGGCGCGGGGCCTATCTGTTGCCCTCATTGACCGGGGTGACTTTGCCAGCTTCACCAGCCAGGAATCAAGCAACTTGGTGTGGGGCGGTTTCAAATACCTGGAGAACTACGAGCTTCCACTTGTGTGGAATCTGTGCTCCTCTCGAAACCGCCTCCTGAAGGCCTACCCCACCCAGATTACCGAAATCGACTTCGTTGCAACTCTGGACAAGACGGCACCGTTCCCTGCCCTGTTGGCGGCCGTTGGTGCACTTGGTTACTGGGGCATTGGTCGCTTCTTTACTCGGCCGCCAAAGTTTCTCAGTGCTGCTGCAATCGAGAAGCTCGAACCGGTCTCCAACACGACAACAGCTAAGGGCGGCATCCGCTATGCCGACGCCTACTTGCGTGACAACGATGCCCGCTTCGTTTGGAATTTTGTTCAGTCAGCTCTCGATGCTGGGGCAACCGCAGCCAACTACGTCAAACTCGAATCTGCCACCCAGATCGAAGGTAAATGGGAAGCTACGTTGAGCAACACTGCATCAGGTCAAACAGCCTCACCCTTCACCGTGACCGCTGACGCCATCGTCAATGCCGCGGGACCATTTGTCGATGGGCTCAACAATAGTTGGGACCTGGAAACTGAGCATCGGATTGTCTACTCCAAGGGAATCCACCTCGTCGTTCCCAAGTTGACCGATTCTGAGCGAGTCCTGGCCTTCTTTGATGACACCGGCCGCCTGTTCTATGTCATCCCTATGGCCAACCGATCCGTGATCGGAACAACCGATACCCGGACCGACCAGGTTGATGAGGGGGTAACCAACGACGACCGAGCCTTCTTGCTGGAACAAATCAATGCCCGTCTCGACCTGGACAAACCGCTCACTGCCGGTGACATCATCTCCGAGCGTTGCGGAGTCCGCCCACTCGTTGTCAAGAGCAGCGGCGATGACCAGATCGAAACCGACTGGACCTCGTTGTCTCGAAAGCATGAGATGGAGATCGATCGCTCCAAGAGGGTTATCACGCTTTTCGGGGGCAAGCTCACCGATTGTCTGAACATGGGCGAAGAAGTGATGGAGGCAGTGGAGGATCTTGGCTTCAAGCTCACGGCCGAGAATGACACATGGTTCGGTGAACCTTCTGAGGAAGCCCGCGAGACGTTCTACGCCAAAGCTAAGAGCATGGGGTTTGGCCGCAAGCCAAAGGTTGAACGGGCAGAATCAATGGCTGAAGTCTTGTGGCGGCGCCATGGTGAAGCGGCTAACCAGGTTCTCGACTTCATCGAGAGTGACGCAAGGAAGGGCGAGGAAGTAATCCAGAACAGTGACATCTTGCGGGCCGAAGTCATCCTCATGCGCCAGCGAGAGATGATCACCAGCCTCGAGGACTTCCTGAGACGCCGCACCAAGCTTGCCTTGACCATCGGCCAAGACGCCCTGGACCCCGACCTTGCCAATCTGGCTGAACTCCTCGCTCTTCCAATCCCCTAACACAAGCCTTCTGATACTGCTAGAAGCGACTATTCCAGGGGCTGGATGCGGTAGGTGCAGCGACTGTCACCACTCAAGAGATGTGATTCTCGCTCGACGGTTGCAACTTCTGAGAACAGCTGCTGGAACGTCTCCAGTTCGTCGCGGCAGAGCCCCTGGCATTCGGCGGCTGCATCACAAATCGGACAGTGATGCTCAACCAGCACGAGACCACGATCACCCTCGTCGAGAATCTCGGCCATATAGCCCTCATCGGACCGGACCTTGGCCAAAGAACTTGCTCGGATTTTAACCGGAGTCTCCCCTAGCACTTTGGCGTATGCAGCTCGTTGCCGAGTTGACCGCTTCGCGAGAACCTGGTCCAGCCCTTCCTGGCCAACGGCTTCTCGAATCGATGCGATTAGCTCGATGGTGAGATCGGCATGACGGTCGGGAAAGAGGTCAATGGCCATGGCCGTCAGAGACCACGCTGCGGCTGGTCGACCCCGGCCTCGTTCTCCTGCTGGTTTCGATACCGCTACACGCTCGACTAGGCCGGATGCTTCCAACTGCTCCAGGTGCTGACGAACCGCAACCGTGGTGACACCGAGCACCTCGGCCAGCCCAGACACCGCCACTGATTCATTGCGCTTGAGATGGTCAAGCAAGAAACGTTTGGGGTCGTGCTTGTGACCAAGAGAGTGTTCGGTTGCCATCCCAACAGGGTAGCAATTAACGAAAGATTTGTCTTGACAAATCCCTGCACCTGGCGAATTATGAAAGACATGCCTTTACAAACTTCGGATCCGCAAACCTCCCCGGAAACCACGGCAACAGATTCCGAGGCGGCGAGCACCACGGCCATCATCGGCAAGCTCGAGGAGTTTCCGCTCAACACCATGAAGACGGCGACGGTTGGGGAAACTAAAATCGCCGTTGTTCGTACGTCTACGGGAACCTACGCCCTGGACAACGCCTGCCCCCACCAAGGGTATGGGCTAACAACGGGTGCCCTATCGGTTGATGATGGTGGCAATGCCGAGATCACCTGCCAGTGGCACAACTGGAAGTTCCGAGTCCAAGACGGGACGTGCACCATTGGCCAGGAAAACGTCGCCTGCCATCGGGTTGAGGTCAACGACGAAGACGAGGTCTCGGTCACGGTGACAAAGCCTTCCAGCGAAGAACTCCGCGACCGACTCTGGCCGAGCCTGCGAAGCGGATTCGAGAATGACTATGTCGGCCAGTTCAGTCGTGACAGCATTCGCCTTCTCGATGCCGGCGCAACACCGGCGGAGATCATGTGGGAAGGCGTGTCCATCGCTGCGCCCAAGCACGACTACGGGCCAGGACATGACCTAGCCTTCGCCGCAGACTGCCTGCATCTGGCCGAACTCTGGGAAGGTGATGAGCAAGCGCTTCCACTTATCCAAGGCTTAGCTGGGCTGGCTGAGGGGAGTCGTGACCGAGCACCATCTCCAACAGGACAAGCCCTCTTCTCCCCCGGCTCCAAACTCTCCGATCTGGGGGAACGGATTGAAGCCGAAGACGTCGACGGCGCCATGGCTTCTGTCGTTGCTTCATTGGCCGAGGGGGCCGACGTTGCCACCATTCGCCACCAGTTCATCAAGGCCGTTTCCCAGCATCACCTTGGCTACGGCCACGGAGCCATCTATACCCAGAAAGCTTTTGAGCTTCTTGGCCACGTTGGCTGGGACAAGGCCATCGATCTCTTACCAATGCTGGCCAAAACCATCACCTACTCAACCCGAGAAGACACCCTGCCCTACATGGCCAAGTTCATGAAGGCGATGGCTGGAGTTGACCTTGACGCACTTGCTTCAACTGACGATCGTGCCACCACCAAATGGAGCCCGGAGCAGACCATTGACCAGCTCCTCAATACGGACGAGCAACCCCTGGAACTTGCTGTAGCCGCAATCGAGAATGGTGGCGGAGTCGAAGGGCTCCTGGACGCCGTCAGCTTGGCCGTTTCTAAGCGGTTGCTCCGCTATGACGTCGAGACGGAACACCTCGACGCAAACTTCGGCTGGCTGGACATTACCCATGGGCTGACCTACTCCCGAGCAGCACGCTGGGCTTGGCAATTGGATCCGGGACCACATACTGCACGGCTGGCCCTATTTACCGCCTGGCTCGCATTTGATACAGGCCGCTTGGAACGGCGAGCCGGAGTCTCAGAAACTCCCGAACCCACCGGAGCCATTGCCGCTGCCCTTGATGAAGATCCAGACATTGTGGGCGAACGCATGGCCCGAGAAGCACTACAAGATCGGGCAGGCTCATTCATCGTGATTGCTCACCTGTTGAAAACGGCGCAGGCCGCCCAACAAGAGGCGGCCTACACCAGATCATCTTTACCACTTGCCGCGACTGCACGACTGATTCACGAGCCTCGACGAGAGCGTTTTGTCGCGACCAACGTCGCCGCCTCGCTCGATTTCCTCCGAACCGGCCACCCTCCAAAACGCTAACGCCAGCCCAGGCAATGACGCCCGATGTTTGGAGCGCAGCGAGAAACTCGTGGAATCCCAAAGGGCCCCAGGCCCGACGGATTCCCGCTAGCTCCTGGATGTTGTGAGCGCCGCCCAACGTGGGGAACTGAGAAGGTATGGCCGCAGGCCATACCTTAGGAATCCCAAAGGGCCCCAAAGGGCCCGACGGATTCCCGTTAACCTTGGCCGCCGGAAGTGTCGCGAACACTCGTCTTACCTTGGGATATCCACGGCATCATCGAGCGGAGTTCAGCCCCGACCTTCTCGATCGGATGATCGTGTCCGGCTTGTTCCAGACGAGTGAAGTTTGCTCGTCCACTGCGGCTTTCTTCCACCCAATTCTTGGCGAAGGTACCGTCTTGAATGTCGGTCAAGATGTCCTTCATCTCGGCCTTCACACTCGCATTGATGAGCCGAGGTCCACTTACAAGATCGCCATATTCTGCGGTATCGCTCACCGAGTAGCGCATGCCGGCGATGCCCTCTTCGTACATGAGGTCAACAATCAGCTTCAGCTCATGCAAGCATTCAAAGTAGGCAACCTCCGGTTGGTAGCCAGCCTCAATCAGGGTCTCAAACCCGGCCTGAACCAGCGCTGTTGTTCCTCCACAAAGAACCGCTTGCTCACCAAACAGATCCGTCTCGGTCTCTTCGGTGAACGTGGTCTTGATGACCCCGGCCCGTGCTCCGCCAATCGCATCGGCATAGGCCAGCGCAACACCCTCGGCATTGCCCGAAGCATCATTCTCAACAGCAATAAGGCAAGGAACTCCGCCGCCCTCGACATAGGTACGCCGCACCAGGTGGCCGGGCCCCTTGGGGGCAACCATACAAACGTCAACATTGTCCGGCGGGCTGATCAGGTCAAAGCGAATATTGAAGCCGTGAGCAAAGAAGATGGCATCGCCGTCATTCAGATTGCCCTCAACACTCTCGGTATAGATGGCACCCATCTCAGTATCAGGCATGAGCATCATGATGAGGTCCGCTTCGGCCACCGCATCAGCAATGGAAAGCACCCGCAGGCCAGCTTCTTCAGCCTTGGCCTTGGACGATGACCCTTCCCTCAAGCCGATACGAACGTCGATGCCTGACTCCTTCAGGTTGAGCGCATGGGCGTGGCCCTGCGAGCCATAACCCAAGATGGCGACCTTTCGGTTAGCGATCAATGAACGATCGGCATCGGCTTCGTAATAGATGGTGGCCACGGAGGCTCCTTTGGAGATGTAACGGTTGGATAAATCTAGCTGTTGGAGTGGACTGGGAGGACTTGGATTTTGTGCTGAACTTTGTGCTGAATTTTGTACCGGATTCTAGCGGGCTCGCATGATGGGAACGGAGTGGCCGAGCTGAGGCAAAGCAATCTGGCCGGTGCGTTGCACATCCATGATCCCAAACACGCCAAGTTGATCTTCCAGCTCATCAATGTTGGCTGAGCTACCACCGGCGCTCAAGATCAACCGATCCTTAGATCGCTCAAGCTCCAACACATGCACCGACGCTCCAGCCATGACCGATTCCAGGTCTGACAGATTGTCGGCAGTAAAGCTGACCTTGGCCAGCATCAGTTCACGAGAGACCGCATCAGAAGCTGGTACCTCGGCGATCTCGATGACATTGATGAGCTTGAACAGTTGTTTCACAATCTGTTCCATCGGCGCCAGGTCGACATTGACGACAATCGTGATTCGGCTGAATCGGTCGTCATTCGTTGGGGCGACCGCTAGGGAGATGATGTTGTAACCACGACGTGCGATCAGGTCGGTCACTCGTGCCAGCACACCAGCGCGGTTTTCAACCAGCAAGATCAAGGTGTGGTGTTGTAGGTCGGTGCGGTTCATGAGCTAACTCCTTCGTTCGAATCCGCCGACATTGAAGCTGTCTGGCGCAAAGATTCGGTCTTGGCCACCCGCTCGGCGTCAAGCATTGCCTGCTGAGATGGATCAACAAGAGCATCACTGTTGGAGGCACCAGCGCTAACCATGGGAAAGACGTTCTCGTCCTCCACACATCGGAACTCAACAACGACGGGTCGGTCATTGATGGCATTTGCAGCCTCAATAACCTCATCAAGCTCGCTTGGGTCATCCACTCGGAAGGCCGCACAGCCCATGGATTCAGCCCACATCACATAGTTGGGGAGGTCTCGTCCAAGGTGGATCTCGCTAAATCGCTCGCCGTAGAACATTTCCTGCCATTGACGGACCATGCCAAGATTGCTGTTGTTCATCAGCGCGACCTTGATGGGAATCTTCTCAATCGCGGCAGTGATTAGCTCTTGGGCCGTCATCTGGAAGCAACCATCGCCGTCAACAGCCCAAACCATTCGGTCAGGCATTCCCGCCTTGGCCCCGATAGCAGCGGGGATGGAGAAACCCATGGTGCCGAGACCACCCGAGTTGATCCAGGTGTATGGATGATCAAACTTCCAGTACTGGCTGGTGAACATCTGGTGCTGACCGACCCCGGAGCAGACAATAGTGTCCTCAGGCGACAGGTCCCGTAGACGCTCGATCACGTGTTGGGGCTTCAACAACTCTCCTGCCTTGGACTGTTGATAGGTCAGCGGATACTTCTCCTGCCAACCCGAAACCTGTTGACGCCACGCGGTGATGTCGACCTGATTCTCTGGCCCCCCCTGCTTGGCGATCTCCTTGATCATCAGCTCCATTGAGATTCGGCAATCTCCGGCAACCGCCACCTGAGGAACGCGAACCTTGCCGTGTTCCGCCGGATCGATGTCGACGTGGATGACCTTGGCATGAGGGGCGAAGGTCGAAACCTTGCCCGTGACGCGGTCATCGAAGCGACTGCCCATTGCGATGAGTAGGTCACTTTCCTGGATGGCGTTGATGGCAGTGAACTGGCCATGCATGCCGGGCATTCCAAGGCAGAGTTCGTGGCTGTCTGGAAATGCTCCCCTAGCCATCAAGGTGGTGACAACCGGCATGGACATCAGCTCGGCTAGCTCCAGTAGAACAGCCGCACCGCGGGCCTTGAGAACACCGCCGCCGACGTAAAGGACTGGTCGCTCTGCTTGCAACATCAGAGTGACGGCGTCAGCAATCACCTCATCGCCCGGGGTCAGGATGGGGTTATAGCCGGGGAGTTCGGGAACCTCGGGCCAAACAAAATCGAAGTAGGCATCGGGGTTGTTGGCATCAACCAGATTCTTGGGAATATCAACCAAGACAGGCCCCGGGCGGCCGGTGGTGGCCAGATGAAAGGCCTCCCGAATCACGCCAGGAATGTCCTCGGCCCGGGTGACCAGATAGTTGTGCTTGGTAATCGAACGAGTGATACCGGTGGTGTCACACTCTTGGAATGCATCGGTGCCAATGGCCGCCAGAGAAACCTGTCCGGTTATGCAGACCAGGGGAACTGAATCCAGCATGGCATCGGCCAGTGGCGTCACGATATTGGTGGCAGCGGGGCCACTGGTCACCATGCAGACTCCCGGCTTTCCGGTTGCGTGGGCATAGCCCTCGGCCATGTGGCCAGCACCTTGTTCATGACGGACCAACACATGCCGCAACTTGGCATCAATTAGCGGGTCATAGACCGGAAGAATGGCACCTCCGGGATAACCGAATACCACTTCCACTCCCTCCAACTCGAGGCTCTTGATGAGGGCTTGGGCTCCGTTGAGTCGCTCAGGTGCCGTCATGGCGTTGTTCTCCGTTTGGTACTAGTGGTCTGAGTAGTGCTGGACTGGATAGGAATAATCTGTGTGACGGCGATCGATATCGCCGTGACTTTCTCATCCATAGTTTGGTTCTGAAAAGCAAGAAAGCCTCCCGCTTTGGGAGGCTTTGGCACACGCGTTCTGAAGGCAGCGTGTGCTACACGATAAGTACTACGACGGTGGTGAGGTTGCTTCGCATTGCTAGACAGTCAACCAGCGTTCAAGCTATGGCGCAACTCCAACCCAACGAATCCCCTGACACAATGATCCCAAGGATTCATGCTTACTAGGAATCGGCCAATAGGGCCAACGGAGGGAACCGTGATGAAAGCTAAGACTCACATTCGACTGGTCGCGCCAATAATTGGGTTCCAGACTGGCGGGCCCACCCACTTGTCCAGCTCAAGCACCCCTGACAAACAGGACTTGGCCAGCTAACGTTCTTCGCCGAACCATTGGAAGTGGAGACGATCCAGCGTGCCATCGGCGGCCATAGAGAGCAAGGCTTCGTTGATCTCTTCCCGTAGCCCACTTCCCTGAGCGACCGCAATCCCATAGGGGTCCGGGGCAAAAAGTGAGCCGACCATTCCAGCTTGCCCACTAAAGTCAGTATTGGTTCGATAGGCCAGAACCGCAGAGTCATAGACAACGGCATCGGCTTCACCATCGACCATCGACTGCAGCGCTTCAGTAATATCTCTGCGAGTGTCAAAAGGGATGCTTCGACTGGTGAGAAACTCAGTTGCTGCGGTCTCCTGCACCGTAATCACCCGGTTGGACGAGAGATCATCTAGTCCATTGATAGACCCCTCCAGTTCCTGCACCGTTAGGACCGTGGTTGCCCGAGCCGTGACATAGGCCATGAGTAGCAGGCCCACAATCATCCACATCAAGGCCAACACACGGCTGAGCGGCCGCCGAATATCCTTCACCGCTTCACCACCGGTGATCACATTGACCGTTGACCACCAGATGGCTTCCCAGATCCCCTCTCGATAGCCGCGCGGAAAGTCTGGATTGTCCGAACGTTCAGTCCACCAGACCAGGTGGCTGATAACGGCGATGAGCGCCACCAGTCCAGCCAAAGGGACCAGGACGTCTCGGCGGGTGGCGAGGCCAAGAACCGACCGGAGACTACCACCGTCCTCAGAACCCGTAGTGGCGATCTGTAGGCCCGAGCTGAAGTACGGATGACTGAAATCAACCACCATTTCTCGTGATGTAGTGATCGATATGCCGGCTATGGCCACATCGGCCTCACCTGACTCGACCGAGTCGAGAATACTCTGGACCGAGTCCTGCTGATCCCAAACTGTCTCCACTCCCATGCGCGTTGCGACCTCATC
>VAPK010664790.1_pt1 | contig 11962 bp, 13 predicted proteins | sample 3395031 | NCBI WGS metagenome assembly VAPK01 (sample SAMN08290443, study PRJNA428436) | hydrothermal vent metagenome | isolation source: Deep-sea hydrothermal vent chimney 1 | place: Pacific Ocean: Juan De Fuca Ridge | reverse complement strand
AACTACTAAATATTATTTAATAAAAACTTGAATTGATTGATTTTTCTGACCTCATGGAGAAAACAAATATCATGCCAGGTTTTTATGAGAAAGTTCTGCCCATGCTGGCAAAATCAGGTTTTTACAGTGAGTTTCAAAATTCTCATCTAACAACACTGTTAAATCTTCAATATTTTGATACAGTTGATGTAAAGCTCTATTATTTTCCATTTCTTTTGTTAGCTGTTCTTGTGCAACATATAAGGCTGTTTTTTTAGCTCGATTACTGGTTTTAAGTTTTAAAGCTTGTTTGCTGTATGCGAAGGCTGATTCGGTAAAAAAAGCATCGGGTTGTCGCTGCCCCTGAATATAAAACTTTATTAACTCTTTTAATGTGTCTGCTTGTTGATTATTGGCATTAAAAACCAGACTATCATCCAAACTAATTAAATGCGTATTTTGAGACTGAATTTTGTTAATGATTAAATGGTGTAACCAAGCCAACATAAAATCCTTTCCTTTTAAATTGGCATAACGATAAATTAAACTGCCATTATCATAGATGTTGCCTAATTTTCCGATTAATCGATGTTTGCCAATGTGTATGTCAATAAACTGATCTTCTGATTTTTGTCCGATTCCTTGTTGTTTTATTAATTCCGAGAATTCGTCAATAGCTTGTTGATGTTGTTCAAACACTTGCTTTCCATAATTTCCAGAAAGCCAACGTCCTTGTGCTTGCAGTTTTTTTAAAGAAAATATTTTGTCGTTTAGGCGATGTTCAATCCATTGTTGGTTGATTTCGTAAAGGTCTAAGCTATTCAATTCAAACAGTTCTCTTTCGTCTATATCTTCTGCTATGACACCAAAATTTAGCCCCAATTTGCGTTGCAAAAAATAATTCTGCGGATGCCGATAGAAAGAAAATAAATCGTTTAGCTCAATAATATCCGGAATTTTAGCTTCCAATGAACCCTGCCACCATTGTTCAGGTTGATGTTTTGTTTTATCTAGCGCAACGGCAGTTTCGTAATGAGTTTTAGAAAAACTGGAAAAATCAGAGGACTCATCAAAATAACGATGACTAAAGGCTTGCAAGGGATGCTTTGTTATTAACCCTGTGAGTTGGTAATAATTTTCTAACACATCTAACAATTCACTGATGACAACAGAAGGCGGAATAGCATCATTATTTTGTATTGATAGTCCTTGGTAAGTGACAATCAGTTGTTGCCTTGCGGAAAGTAATATCTCTAAAAATTGATATCGATCATCTGATCTGCGAGAGCGGTCACCTTTGCGAAAATTTTGCCCTAGTAAGTCAAAGGTTGGGACTTTATCAATTTTTGGAAATTCACCTTCATTTAAGCCTAATAAGGCAATAACTTTAAAAGGAATGGAACGCATGGGTAGCATGGAACAAAAGGTCAGCTGTCCACGTAAAAAACCATTTGATGATTTACGTTCAGAGAGCCTACCGTCTAACCAGGCATTAACAACTTTTAAGGAAACATTGTCGGTATGCAATTCAGCTATTTCTCCGGACAAATCTTCTAATAATTCATTTAATTGTTGCCGTTCGAGTTGTTCTGTTTGAGAGTAAGTTAATAATAACTGGTCGGCAAAATAATACAGTCGTTGCCCCCAGTTTTTCAGTGTTGTTGGTTGTTTTAACTCATCACTGGCTTTAAACAGTAATTGCATAAAATCATTCATCCCCCCCAGTGCTAGGGCGGATGTTCCTTCTATATCACGGTAGGGTAGAATATCATCGACAAAATGTTCTTCACTACCAATAGCATAACCCATCAATAATCTATCCAAGGTGGCTTGCCAAGTATGTTGACTAAGTTCTGGAAGTCCTAATTCTCTTTTATGTCCTGCTGATTTACCCCAGCGCACATGAGTATCTGCAACCCAGTGTTTGATAAGATCAAGGTCTGATTCGGATAAGGAAAAATTTGGAAAGACAAGGGGCTGTTCCAGTAAATCCATCACACTTTGCCAACCAAAACGACTTTGACTGAGGTTTAAAAAACGGACAAAAGTGTCCAGTACGGAATTACCAAGCAGCAATGTTTTATCTGCAATGGTATGTTGAATGTCATTAAAGACCGCGCTAATAAAAGGAGCGTAGGGTTGAATATCGGGTGCCATCACCACAATTTCACGTAATTCCAGTTGTGGGTTTCGTTCTAAACTAAGTAATAACTGATCTTTTAATACTTCAATTTCTCGCATTTTTGAATGACAAGCGTGAATAGAGATTGAGCTATCTTTCTTTAGTGTTTGACCTTGTTGCTGATTATGCAAAATATCATTTTGCAGTTGTTGCAAATTATTTGTGACCTCAGTTTCTTCAAAACTATCGGGTTCATAAGCGAAATCAGCTTGTTCTAGTAACATTTGCTGAAATTCTCGTCCCTGTTGTCCTAACGTCGATAATAAAGGATGACCTTCAGTCTTTTCGTCCATCAATTTTTTATTCACCAGATCAGCCCAGTAGACTTGTGCAGGATTAAGTAAGAATAAATGGACATCGCAATGTTTTGATAATCCCTGTAAATAATCCAAAAACAGAGGTGGCATGGTGTTTAAACCAAAGACAAATAGCCTTTCAGGCATTTTTCCAGATAATTCGTTTTCATTGGCATGGTTGAGCTTGTCTATTAAATTTTGCCATAAAGCCCCACGATGCTTATGTCCAATGGATTCAGTTATTCTTAACCACAACGTTTGTTGCCAAATATCATTATCAGATTGATATAATCTTTTTCCTGATTGCCATAATGCCAACATATCTGGGCGCATCATCTGGTATTGGTCAAAAATTTGTGCTAATTGCTTTGCTAGCTGGAAGCGTTTTAAATCCTGATTATCACCTTGTAGATAGCGTTGTAGTGATATAAATCGATTATCATCAATATGACGAAGCTGTTGCTCAAATCGCCATAACATCAATTCTCTGTCAAAAACACCATCATCCAGTTTTTTATCAATTTTTTTTGCTATAGCACTAAAAAATTTGCCAGGAAATAAAAACTCATAATTTCCCCAGACACCAAAATGGCTCGCTAACTGCTGTGATAGCCAACGCTCCATGCCTTGACTTTGAATGAGAAAAATTTCATTTTTGAGTGGATGCGTTAAAGGAACATTCTCAATAACTGTCGTTAAGTGAACTAACAGGTTTTCTGTTTTATTTGAGCTGTGTAGAATGAACATGTGTATGAATTTTTGATCTGTTTTTCGACAATAGTAAAATACTAGAGAAAATGAACCAATCTCCCATCTTATACAGTTTTCGGCGGTGCCCCTATGCTATTAGAGCAAGGCTGGCAATTGCCAAGGCAGAGGTGACTGTTGAGCTTAGGGAGGTCGTTCTTCGTAGCAAACCTCAACAATTACTCGATATTTCGTCAAAAGGGACTGTCCCTGTTCTGCAATTACAAGATGGAGACGTTTTTGATGAAAGTATTGATATTATGCACTGGGCTTTATCTTATCACGACCCCGATGATTGGCTTAAAAATGCTTCTTTTGATGATATAAATCATCTTATTCAATGGAATGATGGAGAATTTAAGTATTACTTGGATAGGTACAAATATGTAGACCGTTACCCCGAAAATACTGAGATATTTTATCGAGAAAAAGCCGAATTTTTTTTATTAGAATTGGAAAAAAGACTTGCAAAACACTCCTTTCTTTGTAGTAAAAGATGTTCTCTAGCGGATATTGCCATTTTTCCTTTTATTCGACAATTTTCTGCTGTCAATGGCAACTGGTTTCAATCATCAGGTTACAAAAACCTCAAGGTTTGGTTAAACCAGCAGATTGATTCCTCTTTATTTATCTCTGTGATGGATAAATACCCAGCTTGGGAGTCAGGGCAGAGAGCTTTATTTTTTACATAAAAACAACAGGTTAATGTTGTTAGTTATATAGTGGTGGTTGATTGGATTAGCATTTAACTGCTTTTCCTAGGATTCTTCTCAGGAATTACTTATAATTAGCTGTTCTACGTTCAATAATTAGGGAGTCCTCAAGAGGAAAAAAGGTGAAATACAAAGTTATTATTTCTGGTCCCGTTGGTGCTGGAAAAACCACTGCTATTAATACGCTTACAGATCATTCTGCACTATTAACGGATGCGACAGCCAGTGATTTAACGACCAGTAACCATAAAGAAACAACGACAGTTGCAATGGACTACGGAACGGTTAAATTAACTGATGGTACTATTGCTCATGTCTATGGCACACCCGGGCAGCAGAGGTTTGAATTTATGTGGGATATTCTTATTAAAGGAGCTCACAGTCTAATTTTATTGCTTGATAACAGCCGAAATTATCCCTTTAGGGATTTAAAAAATTACACGAATAATTTTGCCGATTTTATTAAGGAAAATGGACTGGTAGTAGGTGTAACTTGGTCTGATAAAAATACTGAACCTTCTATTGAAGCTTATCAGCAATGGTTGAAAAGCAATAAAATTAATGCTTCTGCTACGTTTGTTGATGCCCGTAATAAAAGCGACATGATGAATTTACTGGAAACCAGTTTTCAGGCTTTTTCACAAAATGAGTTTTCAGAAAATCAGATTGATGGCTCTGACTTATCAATAGAACCTTTTTCTATGGATATAGATACAAAGCTTTATGAATCACTGGATACTATTCTTTTGACTGAAACATCGCTGGAAAATGTGCAAAAAATCGAAGGAGTGCTAGGTGTGACTCTGACTAATTCAATGGGAGAGCTTTTACAATCTACTATTGATGACAATGAGATGAATGAATTTATTGCGTTTCTTTCTGGTATTACCTCCAGCTTTACTGAAACATCCAATATTGGTGAAGTTCACCGCATTATGATGAGAGGCCCTAATGATGATAATTTGACCGTTTTTGTTGAAAAAGAACGTTCTTTGGGGGTTAGGTCAGAAAAAGGAATATCGATACCTGCCTTGAGTCAGCAGATTGAAGATATGTTGCAGTGGAGTGAGTCATGAAATCTATTGTCAATAGTATAAGTAATCTTAAAGGGGTTCATTACGCCTGTATTTATCACAATGGTAAGCAACTTGCCTCAACTTTTCCAGAAGGTGAAGCCTCGTTAGCGAGGGCGCATGAAATAATTGACCAGATATTTACAGCTCTACTTTCCATCGAACGCTCATACAATGAAATTTATTTTTCATTTGGAGATAATTTTTTAGCAGCATTTTTGATGCATGATAATCATATTGCATTATTGTTGACTGAAAAAAAAATTAATTTCCCTTTAATCAATATGGGGGTTAAGTCTGCATCTACAAAAATACGCCTAAAAAGTGAAGCTGAAAAATCAAGATATTCAGCAACCTTATCATCTATTAGTCATTCAACTAGTGTAAGCAATTCAGGAATTAACCCTGATATTGAACCAATACTGGAAAAATTATCTACCAAAATGGTGTATTTTCTGGGTCCAGCAGCTCCTCTCGTTTTAGAAGATTGCCTGAAGCAATGGAAAGAAAAATATATTCAATCTAAGGAAAACCTACCTCATTTAATAGAGCTTATTCAAAAAGAACTTGATTCGGAAGGTGAAAAAAATGAATTTTATATTGCTACAAATATTATGATTAACAAACAGTAAATCAAGTAACAGAAACTCATGGACAAAATCCAAAACAAGCTATTGTTCGTTTTATTACTTGTCACATTGTTGCCTGTTTTATTGATAGGGGGATATTCTTTGTTCTCTAGTATGAGGGCATTACAAGAAAATAGTGTCTCTACCCATAAAAGTAAAGTAGCATTGGTTTCTGAGCGTATTGAAAATTATTTTGCAGGCATTGACAGTGATCTATTTTATTTAAGCGATTCAAATGCATTACATCTGTATTTTGGTGTTTTAAAATCAGGAAATAGCCATTCAGAACAACTTTTACTCACTAATTTACGGAGTAGTCTGCTCAAATTCTCAGAACAAAAAAAAATCTATCAACAAGTACGTTTCATTAATAGTGATGGCATAGAAATTGTTCGAATTGAAAGAGATAAGGGTGCATCAAAAAATATTTCTGACACTCTTTTGCAAGATAAGTCTTCTAGCGACTATTTTGTTCGAACGCTTCAAAAGGAAAACAGATTGTACATATCGCCTATTAGACTCAATAGGGAAAACGGTGAGATTGAAGAGCCTTATCGTCCTGTTATTCACTTTGCTACGTCCGTTTTGGATAAACAGGGTTCTTTACAAGGCATCGTCGTCTTAGACGTCATGCTTAACAAAGTGTTTGGATTTATACAAGCGCAGGAAAAAAAAGGAGAAATACTTACATTTTCTGCGCCGGAAGGTGATTATTATTATCATAATGACAAAAGTAAACGTTGGGGTTCTACAAGAGATTTGGTAAGTGAGATAAATTTATTTTCAGATTTTCCTGCTCTTAAAGATAAAATTGCGATGGTGAAACAACTGGAAAATATAGAAACTGAAGAAGGCATCGTTACTTATCAATCAATCATGCTTAATAATGATGAAGTATATCTTGGCAATTTGATTAGCATAGCTCCAAAAGCAGTCGTATATGAACCAGCTCGACATTTTCTATATGTATTTCTTGGTGTTATATTACTAACTTTACTATTGAGTTTTTCATTGGCTCTGTTTTTATCCAAATCCATTACATCTCCATTACTACAACTAACAGAGAGTATTGATAAATTAAGTAAAGGGAACTTGGAAACATCTATTGAAATTAATTCAAATGATGAGATTGGAAAATTAGCACATGCAGTAGAGCTGTTAAGAAAATCCATGAAAATACTTATGAAACGAGAGGGTACTACGCATGAATGATAATGGTAGAATACAACTATGTTGACTTGGAAAAGTATTCTAATTATTGGTGCTGCGCTTTTATTAATAGTCGTAGTGATTTTTATGAAAACAAATACTCTGGATACGTCGAAAGAAAAAGTGACTACTTTTAAATCAGAAAAAAAGTTACAGAACAGTAAAAATCTTGCTGACCTAAAAAATAAAATAAAGTCTACTGTACAAGAATCAATAGATGAAGAAATACAAAAAGAAGTTCAGAAGGAAATTGAGCAATCAAATAATAAATAATGTGAGGTACTTATGATGCTGGGGTACAAATTTCGAAAATTTATATTAGTAGTTCTAATTTTTACAACGGCTGGAATTTATTCAAACTCTTCTTTTGCTGCAAATGAAGTTGCTATCACTAAAAGCTTCTCTTATTTGGATGTGATGCATGATGGAAAAATAGTTCGTATAGAACGTATTCAGGATACCTCCAATAAGCTAAGTAATAGTTTTACCAAAACCTCTCGCCCTTGTCCGCCTTTTTGCATACAGCCAATACAACTGCATCCAGATATTAAAACGATGGGTGAAGTCGAATTATTGATTTTCCTTGATGCAGAAGTAAAAAAAAATGAAGGCTTGTTAATTGATGCTCGGATGCCTGCATGGTTTGAAAAAGGCACGATTCCTGGTGCAGTCAATATTCCTTTTACGATTCTTAGTGATGGGTTGAAAAGTCAACACGCTCAAAAAATTGTTAAATTGCTTGGTGCGAAAAAAACAAAAGACAAATGGGACTTTTCAAATGTTAAAAAACTATTGCTTTTTTGCAATGGGCCATGGTGCAGCCAGTCTCATTTTGCAATAAATGGGCTGCTTGAATCAGGTTATCCCCCCGACCAACTCTATTGGTATAGAGGGGGTATGCAATCATGGCAACTACTTGGTTTAACTACGGTTATACCCTAATAAGTACCCAAGTAAAAGGTTAAATTAATTTTACTTGGGTACTGACATAAATAACCGTAAATACAATGGTGAAAATAATGCCAACCAGTTTATTATCTTTATACCAACATGTTAGTTTATTTGTTTTTTTTGCTTTTTTATTAATTTTGAATACTGTTTGGGCTGAACAGAAAATTGATTATATAAATGCATTGGATGATGAAGCAAAAAAAACTAATATGAAAAATGAGAACCCTATTTTGGAACCAGCATCAGCAAAAGGGAAAGGTGGTAATATAGATGATATTCGAAATATTGTTAATGAAGCTATGGTTAATTCCAAAAAAAAACCAGTGCAAACCATTGATACAGAAAACCAAAAGGAAGTACCAAAAACACTCAAGCAGATTGTAAAAGAAAGCAAAGATGTGGACGTTGGTCACCCGAAAGTAAATTATATTCGCTCGCTAAGGAAGGAAATTGCTGAACAATCTGAACTTATATCGCCTCACAAAGCAATAAAAATGGGTGATAAACAAAAAGATGACTCCTTCGTAAAACTGCTAGTTTCAGGAAAAACGATTACTGTCTTACAAGATGAGTCTTTATCTAAAGTATCTCGACGTGCATACGGAAATGGAAATTACTACATGAATTTGTATAAAGCCAACCGAGATATTATTAAAAATCCCGATAAAATCAAACCTGGGCAGGTTTTGAAATTACCAGATATTCCTCTTGGGTCACGAAAGAAATAAGCAGTCCAATTGGAGTACTGTTTACTTCTAGTAGTTATTCCATTGCTGATAAGGGTTCTGGTATAGTAGAATATTCTGAATGATTCTGGAAAAATGGTCGCGGCACGCGGAAGGATTGTGAAGACAATATTTGGCAAAGAAACCCTGCAACACCCATTTTTAAGATAAAAATTTATATTTACTAATGATCCAACGTACTGCAAAAGTAGAGCGAATTACTCTCGAAACTCAAATCAAAATCAACATTAATCTTGATGGTGCAGGGACGACATCTTTTCAAACGGGTGTTCCTTTTCTGGATCACATGCTGGATCAGATTGCTCGTCACGGTTTGATTGATTTGAATATTGATGCAAAGGGTGATCTGGAAATTGATGCACACCATACTGTAGAAGATATTGGCATTACATTAGGACAAGCTTTTTCGAAGGCGTTAGGCGATAAAAAGGGAATTGTGCGTTACGGACATTCTTATGTGCCGTTAGATGAAGCATTATCCAGAGTAGTGATTGATTTTTCTGGTCGGTCGGGTTTGTTTTATGAAGTGAAATTCCCAAGAGCCAGTATTGGAGGTTTTGATGTCGACTTGTTTCGTGAATTTTTTCAAGGCTTTGTTAATCATGCGAATGTCTCCTTACATATTGATAACTTGAAAGGAACTAATGCCCATCATGTTGCTGAAACAATTTTTAAAGCCTTAGGTAGAGCGATTAGAATGGCAATTTCCGCTGACCCCAGAATGGCTGGAATAATGCCATCTACTAAAGGTTCTTTATAACACTCTTAATTTTTATTCAACATTTAATCTAACTATGTCTTCAGTCGCCGTGATTAATTATGGAATGGGCAATCTGCATTCTATTGAAAAGGCTTTGCAACATGCATCACCGGAAGTTGATGTACACATTGTTTCCGATGCTTCAAAAATAAAACAGGCAGATCGTATAGTATTTCCGGGTGTTGGAGCAATAAGAGATTGTATGCAGGCACTTGATAGTTCTGGGTTAACCGCTGTGATAAAAGATGTTGCAAGGAATAAACCTTTTTTGGGAATATGTCTCGGAATGCAAGCATTATTGACTGACAGCGAGGAGAATAACAAAACCCATTGTCTAAATATTTTTCCTGGGCATGTGAAACATTTTCCAATAAACTTGGTTGATAGTGATGGCAATCGTCTCAAAATTCCCCACATGGGTTGGAACAAAGTAAATCAAAAACCACACCCCTTATGGGAAGGTATTTCGCAAAATAGCCGCTTTTATTTTGTCCACAGTTATTATGCAAAACCGGATAATGAAGAAGAGACTATCGCCACAACTGATTATCCACAAGCATTTACCAGTGCTTTAGCAAAAGATAATATTTTCGCAGTTCAATTCCATCCAGAAAAAAGTCAGAAAATTGGTTTGCAACTATTAAAGAATTTTTTATCTTGGGACGGAAAGGTCTAAAATAATCTATTTTTAACTATTGAGATTTAAACATGCTGTTAATACCCGCCATTGATTTAAAAGAAGGGAAATGTGTTCGTTTACGTCAAGGACGTATGGAGGATGATACTGTTTTTTCGGATGACCCCGTTGCAGTTGCAGGAAAATGGGTTGAACAAGGGGCAAAACGTATTCATCTTGTCGATTTAGACGGCGCCTTCGCAGGTAAGCCAAAAAATGCGGACGTTATTCATGCCATTGTTGAAGCATTCCCTGATGTACCTGTTCAAATTGGCGGAGGAATAAGGGATGAAGAGACTATTCAAGGCTATCTTAATGCCGGGATTCAATATGTCATTATTGGGACAAAAGCCGTCACTGAACCTCATTTCATTAGTGATATAGGTATGGAGTTTCCTGGACATATTATTGTTGGTTTAGATGCAAAAGAAGGCAAAGTTGCTATTGATGGTTGGTCAAAGCTTTCTCGACATTCTGTAGTCGATTTAGCACAGCAGTTTGAATCTGATGGGATAGAAGCGATTATCTATACCGATATTGCCAGAGACGGCATGATGCAAGGTGTTAATGTCGAGGCTACAGCTGAACTGGCGCGCGCAATTCGAATACCCGTTATAGCATCCGGCGGTATTACTAATATTGATGATATTCATGCATTAGGTAAGGTGGCAGAAGATGGCATTTTAGGTGCAATAACGGGACGCGCGATCTATGAAGGCACACTGGATTTTGCTGAAGCAGAAAAAATAGCAGAAACTTACAAATAATTTATGAGCCTAGCTAAACGCATTATTCCCTGTTTGGATGTTGACAATGGACGAGTTGTAAAAGGTGTCAAATTCGTTGATATAAAAGACGCTGGCGATCCTGTTGAAGTTGCTAGACGGTACGATCGTGAAGGTGCTGATGAAATTACTTTTCTGGATATTACCGCAACTAGTGATAACAGAGGAACCATTGTCCATGTAGTAGAACAAGTGGCTGATGAAGTTTTTATTCCATTAACTGTTGGGGGTGGAATTAGGGAACTAAAGGATATTCGAACCATGCTTCATGCGGGTGCTGATAAAGTAGGGATTAACAGTGCAGCAATATTCAGACCTGAATTTGTAAGAGAAGCAGCGGAAAAATTTGGCTCACAATGTATTGTAGTGGCAATTGATGCAAAAAAAGTCAGTAGCAAAGATGAACCTAATCGATGGGAAATTTTTACCCACGGCGGACGCAAATCAACAGGTATTAACGCAGTTGAATGGGCGGTTAAAATGGTCGATTATGGTGCTGGGGAAATTTTATTGACCAGCATGGATAGAGACGGGACACGAGAAGGTTTTGATCTGGTTTTAACACGAGCAATCAGTGATGCTGTTTCAGTCCCTGTGATTGCATCGGGCGGTGTAGGTAATCTGGATCATTTGGCGGAAGGTGTTCTTGAAGGCAAAGCTGATGCAGTTTTAGCCGCAAGCATTTTTCATTTTGCTGAACATACGGTTGAAGAAGCAAAGTTGCACATGCAATCCCTAGGGATTGAGGTACGTTTATAATGGATACCGCTTGGCTTGATGATGTTCGTTGGACAGAAGAAGGACTTGTACCGGTCATTGCCCAGTTAGTCAATTCAGATAGAGTCGTTATGTTTGCCTGGATGAATCGAGAATCTTTACAATTATCGGTTGAAAAAGGGTATGCTGTGTATTGGTCACGCTCACGTCAACGCCTATGGCGTAAAGGTGAAGAATCTGGACACCAACAAAAAATTATTGATATACAACTGGATTGTGACGAAGATGTGATTTTGTTGAAAATTGAACAACAAGGTGGAATTGCTTGTCATACAGGGCGTGAAAGTTGTTTTTATAGAAGTTTAGTCGATGGACAATGGGTTGCAAAAGAACCTGTTTTAAAAGACCCTAAGGATATTTATAAATGAGTGATGTTTTACAGCAATTAGCAGACGTTTTAGAACAGCGTAAACGAGAACCTGCTGAAAAATCCTATGTT
>VAPK010062599.1_pt1 | contig 11966 bp, 10 predicted proteins | sample 3395031 | NCBI WGS metagenome assembly VAPK01 (sample SAMN08290443, study PRJNA428436) | hydrothermal vent metagenome | isolation source: Deep-sea hydrothermal vent chimney 1 | place: Pacific Ocean: Juan De Fuca Ridge | reverse complement strand
TTTCTTCCAAACCGGGTAAATCCCACTGTTCTTCAATACTTTGAGGGGGCACATACGCATTAATCATATTGTTAACTACATCAAAACGAATAGCTTCGATACTATCGGATATATCATCTGACATCATCAGCTCATTACGTTGTGTATAAATAACCTTACGCTGATCATTTGCAACATCGTCATACTCAAGCAATTGTTTACGCATATCGAAGTTATGACCTTCAACTTTGCGTTGTGCATTTTCAATGGCTTTACTGACCCATGGATGCTCTATGGCCTCACCTTTTTCCATACCTAAACGTTGCATTAATCCTGAAACACGTTCAGAAGCAAAAATTCTCATAAGGTTATCTTCTAAAGATAAATAGAAACGTGACGAACCATTATCACCTTGTCGACCAGAGCGACCACGTAATTGATTATCAACACGACGTGATTCGTTACGTTCAGTCCCAACAATATGTAAACCACCTGCTTCTACAACTCTATTGTGACGTTCTTGCCATGCTACTTTATGTTTGGCAATGGTTGCCTCATCAGGATTTTTTAACTTCGCAATCTCGGCATCAAAATTCCCACCCAATACAATATCCGTACCACGGCCGGCCATATTGGTGGCAATGGTAATTGCACCAGGTTGCCCTGCCTGCGCCACAATATCAGCTTCACGCTCATGTTGTTTTGCATTCAAAACTTCATGTTTGATTTTAGCTTTTTTCAATAACCCCGAAAGATATTCAGATACTTCAATGGATGATGTACCCACTAAAACAGGCTGACTACATTTTTGACAATCCAGAATGTCTTCAATAATGGCATCAAACTTCTCGTTCATCGTTAAAAAAACCTGATCAACACGATCATCTCGCACCATTTCTCTATGAGTAGGAACAACCACAACTTCCAAACCATAAATTTGCTGAAACTCATACGCTTCAGTATCAGCAGTACCTGTCATACCTGACAATTTTTCGTACAAACGGAAATAATTCTGGAACGTAATCCCGGCCAGAGTCTGATTTTCCTGCTGAATCGTTACACCTTCTTTTGCTTCAACCGCCTGATGTAAACCATCTGACCAGCGACGCCCTGGCATAGTACGCCCGGTAAACTCATCAACAATAACAATTTCATTATCAGCAATAATATAATCGACATCGATTTGAAATAAGACATGTGCTTTCAATGCCGCATTAACATGATGTAATAAATTAATATTTGAAACATCATAAAGACTTGCGTCTTCAGGCAGTAAATCTATCTCTGATAACAACCCTTCAACGTGCTCATGCCCTTCTTCGGTAAGAAAAATCTGCTTATTCTTTTCTTCAACAGTGTAATCGCCCGGGCCATCTTCCTCTTCCTGCTTAACCAGTTTTGGTACCAAAGCATTAATCTTAAAATAATGTTCTGAACTATCTTCTGCAGGTCCCGAAATAATTAAAGGTGTTCTGGCTTCATCAATAAGAATGGAATCCACTTCATCAATAATGGCAAAGTGCTGGCCACGCTGAAATTGTTCTTCACTGCTGAAAGCCATATTGTCACGTAGATAATCGAAGCCAAATTCATTATTGGTTCCATAAGTAATATCTGAGTTATACGCTTTTTGCTTTTCTTCATATGGCATTTCAGAAACAATGACACCAACACTCATGCCGAGGAAATTAAATAACTTACCCATCCACTCAGCATCACGTGTGGCCAGATAATCATTCACCGTAATAACATGCACACCCTTACCGGTTAAAGCATTCAAATAAGCAGGTAAGGTAGACATCAAAGTTTTACCTTCACCGGTTCTCATTTCTGAGATTTTGCCATCGTGTAAAACCATGCCGCCGATCATTTGCACGTCATAGTGACGTAAGCCTAAAGCGCGTTGGCTGGCCTCTCTTACCACGGCAAAAGCTTCAGGTAACAATGTATTCAGAATTTCACCATCATTTAACCGCTGACGAAATTCATTTGTTTTTTCTTTTAACTGTTCATCAGTTAAAGCCTGTAGCGCTGGCTCAAAGTCATTAATTTGCGCAGCAACTTTGCGCATTGCCTTAACCAGTCTTTCGTTACGACTACCAAAAATTTTCTTTAAAAGTTTACCAACCATAATTCTTTATCTTTTATGCTCTTATGTAAGTGCTTACTGACAGCGTTCGCTTTTGCAGTAAAGGAAATTATTTATTTTAAACGGCGTATTCTACAGGCCGTAGCGGCATTTGTCCTGTTTTAGAATCAATGCGTGGGAGTAGTTTTTTGAATATTTGTCAGAGAGATAACCTTAGGAGTTATTAGTCCATTTTTTGAAAAATTTAGCGGTGTATCAGGAAAATCACTTTGTGTGAGCTCTTGAATAATTCTGGCGGCTGTATGAGTTTCATCAAGCAGTGTCCCCTGAGGACGATATTGGCGTGCTGAAATAATTTGTCCCTGTTTAAATTCTCCATCTGACGATAAAGTCACACTTAATACTGGGGCGACACCATTATCACCGGTAATCCGAATACCTTGATAAGTTAAAAAATTACCTAAACTGTAGGCAATTAGTCGATTTTTATACAATTCCATAGCTCTTGGTACATGAGGGCCGTGGCCAATAACCAGATCAGCCCCCGCATCAATCACGGCACGGCTAAATTTGACCACATCACCACGATCTTCACCGTAAAACATTTCATTCTTAAATGGCACATGGCTAACCTCTTTACCTTCTGCGCCAGCATGAATTGAAACAAAAACCAGGTCACTCTTTTTAGCTAATTCTTTAATCTGTTTTTCAGCTAAAGGAATATCCAACAAATCGTATGAGCCTCCAAACGGCGCATATGCAATCCATGTAACGGTAATACCTTTAACCTGCCATTGTGCAATATCATCTACTCGCCCGGTATGATGCAGCCCAACCACATCTAATGCCTGCATAGATGCTGTGCGCCCCTCTTCACCAAAGTCACGTGCATGATTGTTTGCAAGACTTAAAACATCAAAACCGGCTGTTTTAAGGTATTTTGCATAATAAGGAGGGGAACGAAATACGTAACACGAAGTAGGTTTTTTACACTTTTTCGCCGCTTCCCCTCCTTCCAATAACACACCTTCCAGGTTACCAAAGGTAATATCAGCATCCTTTAAAACAGGTGTCATTGCTTTTAGTAGAGAAATACCGTCATCAGGTGCACGTCGATCATCAGGGAAATTTGTACCCAACATAATATCGCCAACAGCAACAATGCGAATATCAACTTTTTTTTGAACTACAGAGGTGGAAAATTCTGATTTAACGCAACAAACTGTCGTAGAACAGCCTGAAAGAGTAATACTTAGAAAGAGGAATAAAAGAGGAAAAGTTTTCACGAAATCGACCTATTTGAACTAATACATTATTTCGTATTAGTTCAAATAGCAATTAACGAGAAGCGTGAATATATTTTTTAGGATTAACTGCTCGGCCATTAAAAAGTACTTCAAAATGGACATGAGGCCCGGTAGAACGACCACTTGTGCCCATTTTAGCGACCGTCTGCCTTTTTTTAATGGTATCTCCAACTTTAACGAGAAGTTCACTGCCATGTCCATAGCGCGTTGAATAACCATTACCATGGTTAATTTCGACCAAATTACCGTAGCCTGAACGCTTACCTGAATATGTCACCACACCTGCAGCAACAGACACAACATCTGACCCCATTTTACCGGCAAAATCGACACCAGAGTGGTGTACGCGACGGCCGTTAAAAGGATCAGTACGAATACCAAAATAAGAAGATAGCCAACCACGTGTAATTGGACGACCAGCAGGCATAACTTCTGCCTGTAAATTTCGATTCATCATCATTGTTTCTAAAACACTAAGCTGTTGATGACGATCGTCTAACTGAAGAGATAAATTTTTAAGTGACTGCATGAAATCAGGAACTTGCATTTCAGAAGAGAGTTCACTCGCAGAAACAGGACCACCTTGAGCAGGAGACTGGCTAAAATCAAATTCACCACCATCCAGTTTGGCCATTGTGGTTAAACGCGAACCTAACGCATCAAGACGAATAACATGCGCCTGAAGCTTGCCTAAACGTAATGCCAAAGCATTCATATTTTCTTCAGCATTTTTAGTAACATCATCAATTTTGAGGCGTTGCACATCCATTTCAGATTGCATAGCGACCATTAAATCATCAGGGTTTGCCTGCATGTAATAGACGCCTAATTTATAACCTGAAAATAAAAATATGGCAGGCAGAATGACAAATACAGATAATAAAACTGTGGCCATTTTCCTTTTATTTAGAGTTACTAAACCGGATGAGCCTTTTTTTCGTTTAAGCAATATAATATTCATGGTGCTATCAGAGCGCCTCAACTTTTTTATAATGTTATAATATTTATCGGATAACGCACGCAAATCATTAATTTATATTATGAATTTTCCAAAGCCATTGTACAAGTATTTGAAACGAAATAATGACGGGGTTGCCGACTTGGTCACAAAGGCCCGTTTCATGGGCAAACTGAACCAGGAATTCCTAAAAAACATTCCCAGCCCGATTAATTTGCATGTTCAGCTTGCCTATATAAACGGTACGAAACTCCACGTTATTGCCGATTCACCGGCCTGGGCAACAAAATTTCGTTTCATGAGCTCACATATCATCCCTACACTTAAAAAAAATATTCAATATTTTCAATATGTTAAGGAAATGTCAGTCTCGACACGGCCAATAAATTCAAAACAAGAAAAACATAAAGTTTCTCACCCACGTTACATAAGTAACGAAGCAAAACGCTGTTTAGAAAATATGGCGGAGGGTTTGGATAATAAAGATTTACAACGAGCGTTGTTACGACTAGCTAAACATCATAAATAAAGATAATAACCCCATATAAAATATATTTATAAAAAGTACGTTATATCAATATAAAACACTAACCTGCATGAACAGGTTGGGCAAAAGAGATAGGAGCAGTTGATGCATCTTCAAAAGTCACTTCTTCCCACGCATCTTCTTCTGCTAATAATGTACGAAGTAACTGATTATTTAAGGCATGGCCTGATTTATGCCCGGAAAAGGCGCCAATTAAACTATGACCTAAAAGGTATAAATCACCGATAGAATCAAGAATTTTGTGTTTAACGAACTCATCCACATAACGCAGACCATCTTCATTCAAAACACGATAATCATCGACGACAACAGCATTATCTAAACTACCGCCAAGTGCCAGATTATTCGCGCGAAGTTGTTCAATTTGATTCATAAAACCAAAAGTACGAGCACGACTCACTTCTCTCACAAACGAGGTAGTTGAAAAATCAACTTCTGCAATTTGAGAGCCTTCTTTAAAAGCAGGGTGATCAAAATCAATGGTAAAAGCCACTTTAAATCCGTCAAATGGTTTGAAATCAACCCATTTATCACCATCTTCAACTCTTATTGGTTTTTTAATTCGAATAAAACGTTTAGGTGCATTTTGCTCTTCAATGCCCGCAGACTGGATTAAGAAAACAAAAGGACCGGCGCTACCATCCATAATTGGCACTTCAGCAGCATTTAAATCAACATAAGCATTATCAATTCCAAGGCCAGCCATAGCAGATAAAAGATGCTCAACCGTTGAAATGCGCACACCATCCTTAATAAGTGTTGTTGACAGGGTGGTATCACCAACATTTTCAGGAATCGCGGGAATTTCAACAGGCTCATCTAAATCAACACGTCTAAAAATAATACCTGAATCAGGTGCGGCTGGACGGAGTGTTAAATAAACTTTTTCGCCAGTATGTAAGCCTACACCAGTAGCCCGAATTACATTTTTTAGAGTGCGCTGTCTAATCACTATCAGTACCTTCAAATCAAAACAAATAATATCTAACTGAATATGCAAATATTAGACCGACAATCTAACTACAATCCATAAGGATATCAATATCACGAGGAAAACCACGCATTATAACGATATTTTCCACCATTTCCAGTAAGTTACGATTAATATAGCGTCTTTTCAAAATATAACTTGAATAAATTACTTCCAATATGGGCAAAGGGGGCATTATGCTTCATATTGTTCAGCTTAATTTACTCAAATTTTATCCGCTATATTATAAACTTAGTCTGCCTGACGTCGTAAAAACGCAGGAATATCTAAATAATCCATAACGCCTTCAGTTTCCGTAAAACGATCCGCGGCAACTTTATTACGAATCACCGCAGGCTTATCTAGCTGGGCATAATCAACATCGCCATTTGGCTTTTTATCGACAACAACTTTTAGTGGTTGTTCCGACACCATACCCATTTTTTCTTGACCTAAACCTGTTGCAACAACCGTCACTCTAAGTTCGCCCGTCATATCCGGATCAATTACTGTCCCAACAACAACCGTTGCATTATCAGAAGCAAACTCTTTTACTGTGTTGCCGACCTCTTCAAATTCACCAATCGACATATCCATGCCCGCGGTGACATTCACTAAAATACCTCTGGCACCCGAAAGATTTACATCTTCAAGTAATGGACTGGCAACTGCAGCTTCAGCAGCTTCACGTGCACGATTCTCGCCACTCGCTTTACCTGAGCCCATCATTGCCATGCCCATTTCAGACATTACGGTTCTAACATCTGCAAAATCGACGTTAATTAAACCAGGTCGCGTAATTAACTCAGCAATACCTTGAACTGCACCTAATAATACATCGTTACCTGCTTTAAATGCATCGAGCAAACTCACATTTTTACCCAAAACACTGAGTAACTTTTCATTTGGAATCGTAATTAAAGAATCAACGTAGCTTTTTAATTCATCAATACCATCAGTAGCAATATCAGAACGCTTTTTACCTTCGAAAGAGAATGGGCGCGTTACAACGGCAACAGTGAGAATACCCATTTCTTTTGCAACTTGAGCAACAATTGGCGCACCACCTGTTCCTGTACCACCACCCATTCCGGCAGTAATAAAGATCATGTCTGAACCTTCTAGCATTTCCTGAATACGCTCGCGATCCTCTAGTGCAGCTTCACGACCTATTTCCGGATTTGCACCAGCACCTAAACCTTTAGTAATGTTGGTACCAATTTGTATTACCGTTCGTGCAGAACTATTTTTTAATGCCTGCGCATCCGTGTTAGCGCAAATAAAATCTACACCCTCCAGATTTTGCTCAACCATATGTTCAACGGCATTACCACCACCGCCACCAACACCAATCACCTTAATTACAGCACTTTGACTTTGTGTGTCCATAAATTCAAATTTCATTTTTCACCCCTCCCTCTGTTACCAGAGATTTTTTTTAAAAATTACCCTGAAACCAATTTTTCATTCGGTTCCACACTGATTTAAAACCATTACCCATGCGTGCTTCTGACTCACGCATTGCCCGATTCTGATATCCAAATAACAACAAGCCCACCCCCGTGGAATGTATTGGATTTCGAACCACATCAACCAATCCCGTTACATACTGGGGAGACCCCAAACGTACCGGCATATGGAAAATTTCTTCTGCTAACTCAACTGCACCTTCCATCTTGGAACTACCACCGGTTAAGACGATGCCTGCTGCACACAAATCTTCAAATCCACTTCGACGCAATTCAGCTTGAATCAAAGTAAATAATTCTTCATAACGTGGCTCCACAACTTCAGCCAGGGTTTGTCGGGCTAAACGTCTATCAGGACGGTCTCCAACACTTGGCACTTCAATTGTTTCATCAACACTGGCAAGCTGTGTTAATGCGCAAGCATATTTAATTTTAATTTCTTCGGCATACTGCGTCGGTGTACGTAACGCAACAGCAATATCGTTTGTCACTTGATCGCCTGCAATTGGAATAACCGCAGTATGACGAATTGCACCTTCAGTAAAGACTGCAATATCTGTTGTACCGCCACCGATATCGACCAAACAAACACCCAGTTCTTTTTCATCATCAGTAAGAACAGAATGACTTGAAGCAAGCTGCTCTAAAATAATGTCATCAACTTCAAGGCCACAACGACGTACGCATTTAATAATATTTTGTGCCGCACTTACTGCACCAGTTACCATATGAACTTTTGCTTCAAGCCTTACGCCCGACATACCAACGGGTTCACGAATACTTTCTTGCTGATCAATAATAAATTCTTGCGGTAATATATGCAGGATTTTTTGATCAGCGGGAATAGCAACTGCACGAGCAGCATCAATGACACGTTCAACATCTGCTGGTGTCACTTCTTTATCCCGAATAGCAACAATGCCATGTGAATTTAAACTACGAACATGACTACCTGCGATACCAGCATAAACAGAATGTATCTGACAACCAGACATTAATTCAGCTTCTTCAATCGCACGTTGAATTGATTGCACCGTCGATTCAATATTTACCACCACACCTTTTTTCAATCCGCGTGAAGGGTGTGTTCCTAAACCTATAATCTCAACTTCATTATCCGGTGTAATTTCACCAACAATAGCGACCACTTTAGATGTTCCAATATCCAGGCCTACTATAAGATTTTTTTCCATTTTTTTAGACATGTTTCGTATCTCCTAACATACCTTTATTATTTTTAATTTTTTTCTTCCAACCAATGGCCATGCCATTGGTATAACGTAAATCAATAACATCAATATCACTTGCACGACTAGCAAGTATTTTATGATAAATGCGAATAAACCTTTCTAGTCGTTGTGTCGTATCGCCGCGACCAAGTACGATTTTTAAACCGTTATCGAGTTTTAATTCAACCGCATGTCGAGCATCAAGTTTTAAATAAGTTATTTTTCTATCAATAGTAATTAATAATTTATTCATTTCATAATATGTGGATAACATCAATTTATTCAAATTGGTATTGCCATCAAATACTGGCAATGATGCTGGTAACACTTTATTTTGTGGTTTAAAAACATCACCATTTGCATTTATCAAACCTGAATTTTTAGAGATAGCAATGGGTTGTTGCTCAACAATGCTTACACTTAAAGTGTCTGGCCAAACTCTTCTAACAGATGCTTTGCTAACCCAGGGTAACAGTTCCACAACTTCTCGTACTAGCCCTACATCAACATTAAAATATCCACCAGCTACAACCGTTGCTATAGACTTGTGCAGCATTTTTTCATCAACATTCACGAATGCACCATGCACTCGTATTTTATTCACCGGCAAAGTAGCTGGATTACTTAAATGCTCTTCTGCAAAAAATAAAACAGCACAAGCAACAACCAAAGGAAGCCCCCAGTTCATCCAGCGGAATGAAACAGAAGGTAGTTCTTTCTTCTTTAAATATGCTGCTTGTCTTGCTGCTGGTGACATTGTTCTTATGCCTCAACCAATGTTTGCGATAAAATATTGAATACAAGCTCTGCAAATGAAAAACCCTTTGCTTTAGCTGCCATCGGAACCAAACTATGACTTGTCATTCCAGGCACAGTATTAATTTCAATAATCGAAGGTTTGCCTTCTTCATTGCTCATAATATCAACACGCCCCCAGCCTTTTGCGCCAATCGCATCAAAAGTAGATAACGCTAAACATTGTAACTGTGCTTCTTCATCTTCAGTTAAACCACAAGGACAATGGTATTGCGTATCATCATCATCATATTTTGCAGCGTAATCATAAAAATCACGTTTAGTTTCAAGACGGATAACAGGTAAAGCAGTCCGGCCTAATATTGCAACGGTATATTCTTTTCCATGAACCCATTGCTCCGCCAGCACACTGTCGCCATATTTAGCAGCAACTTGCCATGCTTTATTTAAACCTGCTTCTTCTGCAACCTTGCTCATACCAATACTTGAGCCTTCAAGAGTCGGTTTAACCATAATAGGAAAACCTAAAGTAGCCCCAACAAAATTCATATCTGTTGTTTCTTCTAATTTCATATATGCTGGTGTTGGCAAACCTGAACCTTGTAATAATTCTTTACAACGTAATTTATCCATTGCAAGGGCTGAAGCAAGCACACCACTACCGGTATAAGGGAGTTGCAACACTTCAAGTACACTTTGAATAACCCCATCTTCTCCACCGGGGCCGTGTAAAATAATAAAGACACGATCAAATTGACCTTTTTTTAAATCATCAAAAATTGATTCACGTTGAACATCAACCTTATGCGCATCAACTTTTTTTTCTAATAAAGCATCTAAAACTGCAGTTCCACTTTTTAACGAAACTTCACGTTCAGCAGACCAGCCGCCCATTAATACCGCAACTTTTCCTAAATCATTTGCTTGAACTTGCGAAGAGTTATTCATCAAGCTCACCAACAATTTGTACTTCACGAATTAAATTGATTTCGTGTTGCTGCATAACTTTTTCATGTACTGTTTCAATTAATGCTTTTATATCTTTAGCTGTCGCAGTTCCTGTATTAATAATAAAGTTGGCATGTTTTTCTGAAACACATGCTCCACCAATACAAAATCCTTTTAAGCCACACGCTTCAATTAATCGAGCAGCATAATCATCAGGTGGATTTCTAAACACAGAACCTGCATTGGGTTGCTGTATTGGTTGTGTTGCTCCTCGGCGATTAAGATGTTTTTTAATTGTTTCAAGGCTTTCTTCCTTATTACCTTTTTTCAATTTAATAACTGCTGAAACAAAGAATTCTTTTTGCAGGCTATCGTCTTTACTTTCAATATGACGATATGCGATAGAAAACTCTTCTGGCGTACGTTTATGGACATTACCTTGCATATCGATGGTTTCAACACTTTCAACCACATCCCATGTTTCTCCGCCAACAGCACCTGCATTCATTTTTAATGCACCACCAATGGTTCCTGGGATACCTGATAAAAACTCTGCCCCGGTTAAACCTAGCTTTGCAGAAAACTTTGCTAATTTTGGACTCGGCACTCCTACTTCAACATAAATTCGTGTTTCATCAATCACTTTTATTTCATTAAGTACGCCGCTTGTACAAACAACTGTTCCACGAATACCTTTATCTGCAACAAGTAAATTACTACCTAAGCCTATAAAGAAAACAGATTCATCTTGATTTAAACTTTGCAAATACAAGGAAAGATCATCTAGATCAGTTGGACGATAAAAACGATCAGCAACACCACCTACCCGCCATGATGTATGACGTGACATAGGTTCTTTTTCTAATAGAACGCCTTTAAATGTCATCGTATTTATTGTCATTGCTAATCCCATACCCTACTCGGCAACCAACTCATCTTTTAATTTATTTGCTGCTACGCCAATACTGCCTGCACCCAAGGTTAATAAAATATCGCCATCCTTCAACACACCTTTTAACGTTGTTGAAAGCTCTTCTATATTCTCTACAAACACAGGTTCAACCTGGCCACGTGCGCGAATCGCTCTTGCCAGGCTTCGGCCATCAGCGCCAGCAATAACCGCTTCACCGGCTGAAAACACTTCTAATAAAACAAGTACATCAACACTTGAAAGTACTGCAGTAAAATCTTCAAATAAATCACGTGTACGGGTAAAGCGATGCGGTTGAAAAGCAACTACTAAACGCTTCTCTGGCCAACCACTTCGTATTGCTTGCACTGTTGCTTCAACTTCTCTTGGATGATGTCCATAGTCATCCACATGCATGATTTTTGCTTTTCCAACCTGATATTCACCATTAATTTGAAAACGACGGCCTATGCCTTCAAATTTTAATAAAGCTGATTGAATTGAATTTGCATCTACACCAATTTCGTTAGCAACTGCAATTGCAGCTAATGCGTTTAATACATTATGTTCGCCGGGCATATTCAAGGTGATATCTAGCCAATCTTTATTATCTTTTTTCGATACTGAGAAAAAGGTTTTATTGCCTTCTTGCCTTAAATTAGTCGCATGAATATCTGCATCATCACTAAAGCCGTAAGTGATCATCGGACGATTAATTTGAGGCATAACGTTTCTTACTTCATCATCATCAATACATAAAATCGCAAGACCATAAAATGGTAGATGATGTAAAAACTCTATAAA
>VAPK010014566.1_pt1 | contig 11966 bp, 10 predicted proteins | sample 3395031 | NCBI WGS metagenome assembly VAPK01 (sample SAMN08290443, study PRJNA428436) | hydrothermal vent metagenome | isolation source: Deep-sea hydrothermal vent chimney 1 | place: Pacific Ocean: Juan De Fuca Ridge | reverse complement strand
TAAATAGCTATTTATGTTTAAAATAGGCTGAATTGAAAAACAAGAGTTTACAACAAGATGCTTCATAAATTATCACCACCGGATCAATGGTTAAACTTGTATGGGGATATTCTTTATCGTTATGGGATTGCACGTGTACGAAATATTGAAGTCGCTGAAGATTTAGTGCAGGAAACACTACTGGCAGCATTAAAAGCACAAGTAAAATATGCGGGGCGGGCATCTGAGAAAACTTGGTTGATAGGTATTTTGAAACATAAAATAATTGATTATTTTCGAAAAGTATCGCGTGAAAGGGAGCAGGTGTTTGATGACTCTTTAGGTGCTAATGAAGATGAAAATAAGGAGGATTATTTTGATCAGCAAGGTAATTGGCGAGTTGATTTTTCAAACTGGTCGATGCCAGAAAAAGAAATGGAACAAGCAGACTTTATTAAAATATTGCAACAATGCATTGATCGATTACCTGAGCGAATGGCGCAACTATTTATGTTGCGTGAATTCGATGATATGAAAGCTGAGGAAATTTGCGAATTAATGTCCATTTCAACCATGAATAATTTTTGGGTCATGCTATCAAGAGTGAGAGTGCAATTGCGTGGATGTCTCGAAATCAATTGGATTAAGGAATAAGCAGTTGAGGTTTTTAATATGTTAACATGTAAAGAAGTCAGTTACTTAGCTTCAAAAAGGCTGGATAAAAAACTTACATGGAAAGAAAGGATAGCATTTTCAATGCATACGGCTATGTGTCGTTTGTGTCGATCTTATGCAAGAGATATAAGCGCATTGAATAAAATGATGAAAAAGACGGGGAAAACAGGGCAAACATTGTTATCAGAGAATATAAAGCTCTCCAAGCAATCCCGTGAACGTATTAAACAAGCATTAGGAATGGAAAATAAGTAATTTATACATTCCTTACTTACTCAGACGTAGGATGTCTAAACTTAATGTGGAACAGAAATGAATGATACTACCATTAGTGAATCAGTACAAAATTATTACGGGCAAGTGCTTAAATCCAGTAAGGATTTAAAAACAAGTGCCTGTTGTACCCTAGATGATATGCCAAACTATTTGAAGGCATTACTGTCTGATTTACATCCCGAGGTTATTGCTCGTTATTATGGATGTGGGACACCATTACCCCCCGTTTTGGAAGGGTGTACGGTATTGGATTTAGGTTGTGGTACAGGACGAGATTGTTATTTATTATCACGTTTAGTCGGTGAGTCAGGGCATGTTATTGGCATCGATATGACAGAACAACAACTTGCAGTAGCGAAGCAGCACTGTGATTGGCATGCTGAACGGTATGGTTATGCAAGTTCTAATGTCGAATTTAAGCAAGGATATATGGAGGATTTGGCAACGGCTGGTGTTGCTGACAACTCTATTGATGTTGTGGTTTCAAACTGTGTCATCAACTTATCGCCAGATAAAAAACAAGTTTTGTCGGAAATTTTACGAGTATTAAAGCCCGGAGGAGAAATTTATTTTTCGGATGTTTATTCTGACCGACGTATACCCCAGACTCTAAAGATAGAACCCGTCTTATTAGGTGAATGTTTAGGTGGAGCTTTATACTGGGAAGATTTTCGGCGCATCATGCAAGAGTTAGGATGCCCTGATGTGAGGGTAGTAAAACAAAGCCCTATCACATTGGAAGACCCAGAAGTTGAAGCTAAAATTGGTATGGTTAATTTTCGTTCAGTGACTATTAGAGCCTTTAAAATGCCATTGGAAGATCGTTGTGAAGACTTTGGTCAATTAGCTATTTATAAGGGAACAATAGGGGAGAATCCACATGCCTTCGATTTGGATGATCACCATCATTTTGAAACAGGTAAGCCATTACGAGTCTGTGGTAATACTTATGATATGTTAGCTTCTGGTCGTTATGCCAAACATTTTGAATTAATGGGCGATAAAGCAACACATTTCGGCTTGTTTGATTGCGCACCTCCTAATACAAGTTTATCTCTTGATTCAGGAGCTGCTTGTTGTTGATGTGTTAACAAAGGTCTATTTTTAGACTGTTTAGATTGAATTATTTTTTTAATTGGCAGAACACACATTACTGTTAAATATTTCGGCATTCGCATATTCCATATCTTCAACGAATTCAAGAGGGAAAGGTTTTGCTAATAAACTACCTTTAGCCAAAGGTTGATAAATATCTTGATAGCGGCTGATTTGTGTCTGACTAATCCGTCTGAAAACATGTTTTCGAGTCAGTTCTTCTGTATGACATAGTCCGGTTGCAGCTAAAATTTCAGCAACACTTTTAACCGTTTCTTGATGAAAGTTAGCAACTCTTTGGCGTTTGTCGGTAACGTCAAGTCCTTTGACCAATGAAGATTTTTGTGTGGTGATACCGGTTGGGCAGTGTCCATTATTACATTGCAATGACTGAATGCACCCCATTGCCAACATCATGCCGCGCGCACTGTTGCATAAATCAGCACCTAGACTTAACCGTTTAATGAGATGAAAGCCGGTAAAAATTTTACCGGAGGCAATAATTTTTATGTCTTGTTTTAAATCAAAACCCGTTAGACAGTCACTGACAAAAGCAAGTGCATCTGTTAGCGGCATACCAATTGAGTTGGTATATTCCAATGGCGCGGCTCCGGTGCCGCCTTCACCCCCATCAACAGTAATAAAATCAGGTTTAATTTCCGTTATTAACATGGCTTTACACAAAGCTATAAAATCACTACGCTGACCGATACATAGTTTGAAACCAACGGGTTTTCCACCCGATAAGTTTCGTAGTTTTTGAATAAATTTCATCAATTCTATGGGGGTTGAAAAAGCGGAATGTATTGCAGGTGAATTAATTTGTGTATAAGGTTCAACGCCTCTAATGCCAGCTATTTCTGCTGTATTTTTACAGGCGGGTAGTACACCGCCATGACCTGGCTTGGCTCCTTGAGATATTTTTATTTCGATCATTTTAACGGAAGAAAAGGATGATTTTTCAGCAAACAATTGTTCGTTGAACATGCCTGTTTCTGTTCTGCATCCAAAATATCCTGTACCGATTTGCCAAATTAAATCACCGCCAAACTTTAAATGATATTGACTGATACCTCCTTCTCCGGTGTTATGGGCAAATCCTCCCAATTTTGCACCTCCGTTTAAAGCCATAATAGCGTGGCTACTCAAAGCGCCAAAGCTCATAGCCGATATATTAAGCAAGCTAGCATGATAAGGCTGTTTGCAGTTTGATCCACCAACCAATACACGTAAATCTAAATTTATTTCATCAAGGTTTTTTACAGCCATAGAATGGCCTATCCATTCATAACCCATACGATAAACATCAAATTTAGTGCCGTAAGGTACGGTGTCCATTTGTTTTTTAGACCGTTGATAGACAACAGAACGGAAAACTCGATTGACAGGGGAGCCATCAAGTTCTGATTCTATAAAGTATTGTTGAATCATGGGGCGGATTTCCTCCATTAGCCAACGAGTATGACCTATCACCGGGAAATTTCGCCAAACGGTATGCTTTGTTTGTATTATGTCATAACACCCAAGAAGGATGATTGGCATAATCAGACCCAAGAAGACCCATAGTGTTGGCGGATAGAAATATGCTGTGGTTCCGGCAAGTAATAAAATGAGTGCTACCGCTATTAAAAATTGATTTCGCATTGATTGGTTTCCCCTTTTGAAAATATGAGTTTATTAGTTGTCGGTTTTAATTATTAAAAATTACTGAGATTTTTTTTAAATAATTTTTTTCCCATTCTTTAAGATGCTTCATATTTTATCTTGGAAAGAAAAATGAATTTTTTTGTAAGATTTAGATCTATGTATCGACTTATAAGTGTTTTTATTGTTTAAAACAATGGAAAACTTTAGTTACCTATTTTCCTAGAGAAATTACTTGAACGTGGAATTAATTTCTTGTGATAGAAACCATGAGCAACTGTTTTCTAGGATTATAATTATTCTCTAAAATAATAGGAAGTATGATGAAAAAATTTAACAAAACAGCATGTGTGGTGGGAACATCGATTGTCGCGGGTTTTTCTTCAACAGCAGCAGTTGCAATCGATAACCCGTTTGAAGTGACCGAACTATCAAGCGGATATATGAGTATGGCGGAGGCAGACTCCGATCAAGATGGAGATATGAAAGCTAAGGATGGATCCTGTGGTGAAGGAAAATGTGGTAACAAAACGGGTGATGCTGAAGAAAAAGGTAAGGAAGGGTCGTGTGGAGATAAAAAAATGGAGGATGGGAAATCAATGGAAGGTAAATGCGGGGATAAAAAATAAAAGCTAAAAAGTTACTATGGCTTATCAACAATAATTATCATTTTGATAATAAGATATTTAGCTGCTTTATTTGAAAGCGGCTAAATATCTTGATTTAGGAAGGTTAAGAGCTACCACTAGCACCTGCTAATGCAAGTTTGTTAAGAACATTGGCTATTGCATCAAGTCGTTCATCTTGACCTTGTAAGTTGATTCTATTGGCAATAAAGTGAGGATCGTTATAAGTAATAATTATTTGACCTTGTTGATCTTGCCAGACTAAAAATTTCAGCGGTAAATCAATACCTATCCGAGGATCAGCTTGCATTAATGGTGTTCCAACATTAGGATTGCCGAAGATAATGAGAACGGGGAATGATTTCTGGTCTCTTTTATGACTCTTTTTGCTGCTACTATTTTTGTAATTCAAGACCAGCGGAATGCGAACGTCTGGGTTAACAGAAATAGCATCTTGTAGAGCTTGAACAGTATCTTCAATTGATTGAGAGCTTTCGACAGATATTAATCCATGTCCTTCATCAGCGAGTGTTCCGAATTGTTCGATTAACTTATCTGTCATTCTTAGTACAAAGTCCCTTATACCAATTTTATGACGATCTATCAGATAACCTAATGTGTTGACTGATAATTTGATGTCACCATTACTATCCTCAAAGACTAAAAGTTTAAAGGGCATATCCAGACCGATGGTATCGCTTTTTCGAAGTAGCCGTTTTTCTATAAATTTTGGTGGTCTGGCAAAAATAACTTGATTTGGCGCAAGCTCAAGGTCAACGCTGGAAGCAGCAGCCGTGTGATTGACTGTTAATGGGATGGTGAAACCTTGTTGTTCCAGTGCGGCCGTTAATTCAGCAACGGCACTGGAAACATCGCTCGCGTTTTTCAACATAACAGTAGCCATACCCTGTCCAAAATGGCGATTATCAGTATCAGCAATCACTGAAAATGAAAACATACTTGCAATTAAAAAAGACAAGATGGGTAATAAATAAAATCGAAAAGGCATATTATTTCTCCTTACTTTAAAGCTAAAAAAATCAGTTGTTTGTTTCTTAATACACTAAAAGATACCTCCTTTGTAAGATGAAAAAATAAAAGCTGAAAATCGGCTGCATTTCATTCCTTCCAAGTGTTAATTTCAAAGTTTTTATGGGACAATGGCAAAACCCACATTTGATACATTGAAGTCAGCCAAGTAGTGACAGAACATAGATTGTAGCCAATGCCAGCGATAATTGTCATCCAGGCGAAACGAGGTTCTAGTTTAGTTAGCCACCAGGAAAACACATCGATTGTTAAAAAAAAGAATGGCAAACAAATAATCATAATTTTGAGCCATTGTTTAAATCCTACAACTAAGCTGAAAATGAGGCCATTAAAGAAAAATATAAATGAAATGGCAAAAATATGAATGTGCGATACTCGCGTTAGTGAAGTTGTTGATGCCCCTTCATCTATTTGAGCAACACGTTTAACACTCTCATATTGAGTGAAATCCGGTATTCCGGGAATGGTGCTATGGCATGAAATACAATTGCTATAAAAAATATTTTTAATCTGACTTTCCCATTGATCTTCTGAGGCTCCAGCTCTAACCCATTTAATGATTTTTAATTTGTCAGCAGAGGAAGCTTTGTCCTGCATAGATCCATTAAGTTTTGTTTCAATTTTACTATTGGCTGGGTCGCCATGATAGCTATAAACAATATCATCGAGTGACAGACCTAATTCTCCATCAGCCATACCATGAGTAACTAAAATTTGTGCGCTGGCTAATATTGCACCTAAGCCAATAGTCAGTAAATAACCGGTAAAAAGACTTTTAACCGTCAAATTTAAACTGGGTAAATTTAACCAAGTCCCTTGAGATAAAACTGAGTTGTCGTCTTTTGTCATAGTAAATAATTGTAGATATTTGGTGATTATAGAACTTGAGATAATACCCTTTGTTTATGTTTTATTCATGTTGTAAATACAAAGACATAGTATATCTATACTTTGCACTCAAATTTTCTACCTGAATTTTTAGTCGTTTTTATCTTTCCAACCTTACAGGATTGTTATCTGATGAAGAAAATTTAGCCAAGGAGGATTAAGGTAGGTTCTTGAGCTTGTTTGTAGTAGTTCCTGTGTTTAATTTTAGATGTTAGGGAAAAAATCCTTTTTTCTTAGCGAGTCTGTTTTTATTAACATTTTTTATCTATCATTTACGTTTTTAAAAAAGCATGAGTATAAAAAAATGAAAAAAGATGTTCAATGGTTTGTTTTTTTGGTTTGTTTTTTAGGATTGAAAACGGTGAATGCAGAAGAAGATCCAATTGAATTGGATATGGTTGAAGTATTCGCTATAACTCCCTTATCGTCTAGTGGTGTTTCTGCTGATAAAATTCCTTCAAACGTGCAAAGTGTCTCTTATGATGAATTAAGTGAAGGGCAAACTATTTCATTAGCAGATTATTTGAATCGATATTTTGGCAGTGTGCATATTAATGAAGCACAAAATAATCCGTTACAGCCTGATGTCTATTATCGTGGGTTTGTGGCTTCACCATTATTAGGCTTGCCTCAAGGTCTTTCTGTTTATGTTAATGGGGTGCGTTTCAATGAGCCTTTTGGTGACACGGTAAATTGGGATTTAATTCCACAGGGTGCAATTGAAACCATGAGTTTGGCTCCTGGTTCAAATCCTCTGTTTGGTTTAAATTCATTGGGTGGAGCGATTTCTCTGAAAACTAAAACTGGTTTTTCTGCGCCAGGGCATCAATTAGAAGTCTACGGTGGATCTTATGAACGGCATTCCGAGGAGCTAACCAGCGGATGGAATAATGGAACCTGGGGGTATTTTATTGATTTACATCATTTTGAAGATGCTGGGTGGAGAGACTTTTCCCCAACAGAAGCTAATCAAGCATTTGGGACGTTAAGTTGGCGGAATGATCTTGCCACTTTAGATTTAACACTGGCTGCTAATGATAATAATATGAGAGGAAATGGCGCAGTACCGATTCAGCTTCATGAGCAACAAAGAAAAGCGATTTTCACTCATCCGGATCAAACAGTGACGCGAATGTTTTTTTCTGAGCTTTCGGGAACCTATGACGTGACGGATAGTCTACAGCTAAGTGGAAATGGTTATTTTCGTCAAAATCGGATTAAATCCTTTAATGGAGATGATAGTGATTTTGAAGAATGTGAAGATTTAGCAGGTCTATTGTGTGAAGCAGAGGACGGCAAAGAGGAAGTTGCTGTAGATATTAATGGGAATGACGTTTTGGCAGATGACAGTGTAGTAGGTGCTACTAATAATACAAGCCAAACGCATATGCGAAGTGCTGGAGGGACAGTGCAGGCCATGTTTAGTGAAGATATTTTTGAGCACGAAAATAATTTTATTTTTGGCGCTGCTTATGATTTTTCGGATGTTCATTTTGAATCAGATACTGAGCTTGCTGAGTTGACGGATAGCCGAGGGACGATAGGAAGTGGTATTTTTCTTGAAGAATCGAAAGTGCGTTTAAATACAGAGACTGAAACATACAGTTTTTATTTTAGCGATAGTTTTTCAGTGACAGATGCCCTGACTGTGACATTTTCTGGACGCTACAATCATACGAGCATTACTCTAAAAAACCAGAATGTTGAAGAGGGTGAAGAAGACAAATTAAGTGGCCATCATAATTTTGATCGCTTTAATCCTGCCGCTGGATTTACTTATCAGCTGGTAGATAACTTAGGTATGTACGGGAATTATAGTGAATCATCAAGGGTTCCAACACCGATGGAATTAAGTTGTGCTGATGAAGATGATCCCTGTAAATTACCCAATGCATTTTTGGCTGATCCGCCTTTAGCACAGGTTGTTGCCAAAACTTGGGAGGCTGGCTTTAGAGGTAATTTTAATGAATTAATGGGACAGAATGATTTACGCTGGAATGCTGGTTTCTTTCACACTAGGAATCATAACGATATTATTTTTAATCGAGGCGGGGATAGTATTAGTGAAGGGTTTTTCAGTAATGTAGGTCAAACAATACGATATGGAATAGAAGCCGGGATGGGTGCTAATTTTCCTGAATTATTTAGTGAAATTGATGATTGGCATTTTTCTACTAACTATACCTATTTAAATGCTCGTTTTAGGGATAGCTTTACGATTCAAAACCCGTTAGAGAATGATGAAGCGGCACAAGTTGAGAAAGGTGATCGTATTCCGGGGCTGCCAGAACATCTATTTAAAGCGTCTCTAGGGGTTGAATTATGGCAACACTGGTCGGTATCAATTGATACCCAATATAGTGGCGATCAGTTTTTAAGAGGGGATGAGGCTAATTTGACAGATAAATTAGGTGGATATTGGGTGTTTAATGCTAAAACTGAATTGAAAGTGAATGAACATCTTGCGTTCTTTGGTAGGCTCGACAATGTTTTTGATCGAGATTATAAAACATTTGGTGTCTATGGGGAAGCGGATGAAGTACTGGGTGATGCTTTTGATAATGGACGGTTTGTCTCGCCAGGGATGCCGAGAGCTGGATGGATAGGCATTCGACTTTCAATGTAAAAATATTTGTCGATACGCATAAAAAAGCCCGCATGAAATGCGGGCTTGCGTTTTTTTATTGTTATTATTATTTTGTATACGCTTTATGCCTGTAGGCTAAAATGAATCAAGCAGCTAATATTGTTGTAATTGTAGTTTAGTCTGCTTTACCTCCTCAAAAAAACAACATATTTTGTTGAGCCCTTCCTTTAGCTGTCAGCTAGTGTATATCAAATAAATCCAAGGTGTCTATTAATAAATGAACAGAATTGAATTTAAAAAACGATAATTATAAAAAATGACTTAATAACAATTACTTATGTATTATTAGAGTATTCTAATGTATCTTTTTAGAAGGCTCTAAAGGGCTTGGAAAATAATTTAGAAAAGCAACGCTATTGAAAGGAATATTTGTGGTAATGTGCCGACACTTTTGTTTTTGAACCGAGATAATAATTTAATTAAAATATTGAAAATTTTATAGTTATTAATTATGGTGTGAGTATTGCTTCATTTTATATGACTGTAAATTAGATGTAAAAAGGTAATCATGAAAAAAGAATCAACCAATTTGGCTATCGTTAGTAATAAAACTTTTAAAGCAACAAAATCTGCAAACTTACATCATTATGATATTAGCAGTGCTTTACAGACTACCTTGGAAATTCCAGAACTAATAGATATATTCAGTAATAAAGCCAAGGCTTTGATTCCACATGACGGTTTTGTTTTTACCAATAAAGAGTTTGGGTTAAAAATAGAAAGGGGTTTTAGCACTAAGCATTCCTGCAGCTATAGTTTGAAAGTTGAAGATATGCAGCTGGGTGTATTAAAGCTGATGCGACGCCAAAGTTTTGACAAAAATGAAGTGCAATTGCTGGAAAATTTACTTTGTTGTTTAATTTATCCGTTAAAAAATGCAGCTTTGTATAAGCAAGCTATTAGTATGGCTCATACAGATCCTTTGACACAAACCTACAACAGAACTGCTTTTGATGATTCTTTGATGCGAGAAATAAAATTAGCTCGCAGGAAGTCAAATTCTCTTTCTGTTATTTTCTTTGATATTGATCATTTTAAATCTATAAATGATCAATATGGGCATGATTGTGGCGATATAGTGCTTGCTTCTGCGGCTCATTGTATTACGGATGCACTAAGAGCGAGTGATATTGTGTTTCGTTACGGGGGAGAAGAATTTGTAGTATTACTTAATGATACTTCTTTAGATGGAGCTAAAATCATTGCTGAGAGAATTCGTGAAAGTTTAGAAAACCATACCGTTGCTTATGGTTTGGAGCTGATTAAAGTAACTGCAAGTTTAGGTATTAGTTCTTTACGAGGGAATGATAATAGTAATATGCTGGTTAAAAGAGCCGATAATGCGATGTATCGAGCTAAAGAAAATGGCAGAAATCAGGTTCAAATCGAGTTGTCTGCACAATTGGTTTAAAAGTTGATTTGCTTTGGATTTAAAAAATTGGAATAATTTTTAGCTACTAATCATTTCACTAATCAGGTTATTAATTTCTACTTTCTGCAATTTTTCGTCATTGTTCTTGCCTTTCATCTTCCATTCTAGAAAAAATTTATTGAATGGGGAGTTATTCTAATTCATATTGACTGCTCACATTTTTTTTTACAAATATCCCAAAGAGAACAAATTATCAGCTATTGATTTCCAAGGCTAAAAGGCTTTTGATGGAGTAGGTTTAAAATGGCATAATGAGCCTTTTGAATTTTATTTATCATCAATATGTTGCTTAATATTATAGCTTTGCTTGTTGGACTGACTGTTCTCGTCATATCCGCAGATAAATTTGTCGTTGGAGCTGCATCAATCGCACGCAAACTAGGCATTTCTCCTTTTTTAATTGGATTAACTATTGTTGGGCTGGGTACTTCTGCACCTGAAATATTGGTTTCTGCAATCGCTTCATGGCAAGGAAATACAGGGTTGGCGGTAGGTAATGCATTAGGCTCTAACATCGCTAATATTGGATTGATTTTGGGCTGTACTGCTCTGATTTCCCCTTTAGCATTCAAGTCTGATTTACTTAAACGTGAATTACCCATTTTGATGGTGGTGAGTCTAATTTGTTTTTTCTTAGCATTTAATGGCTTGAGTTTAATTGACGGCATTTTGATGTTGTTAATGCTAGCTGCATTTTTGTTGTGGTTAATATATTCCGCTAAAAAAGAAAAAAATAACGCTTCTATTTCCGATTCTTTAGAACAAGATTTTATTAATGAAATGCCAGATGATATTTCAGAAGAAAAAGCTCGCTTTTTTTTTGGACTAGGCTTGATTGGTCTATTAGTCAGTTCTAAACTTTTAGTCTGGGCAGCTGTTAATGTAGCTGAATCTTTTGGAGTGAGTGATTTAGTCATTGGTTTGACTGTTGTGGCTCTCGGAACAAGCTTGCCAGAATTAGCCGCCTCTATTAGTAGTGTTCTGAAAAAAGAAGATGACTTAGCCGTTGGCAATGTGATCGGCTCTAATATGTATAATTTATTAGCTGTCTATTCTTTACCTGGCATTATTGCCCCTGGTCCAGTTGCAGAGAGTGTTATTTATCGGGACTTTCCTGTTTTGTTGATATTTACGGCCGCATTATTTCTATTTGGATTTGTAAAATCCGGTAAAATTAATCGCTGGGCTGGAGGATTTTTGGTGTTAGCCTATTTGGTTTATCAATGGGTTATTTATCAAAGTGCAGTTTCTTGATGATAGGGATAGAAGATCAGAACTTAATCAAATTGGCTTTAGCAGTTGTTAGGTCGGAAGCAGAAGCTGTTTTAACTTTGGAAAAAAGAATCAATGATGAGTTTGTGCAAGCCTGTCATTTAATGCTCAATTGTAAAGGGCGTGTGGTTGTGACAGGGATGGGGAAATCAGGGCATATTGCAGGAAAAATCGCTGCAACATTGGCTAGTACAGGGACTCCTGCCTTTTATGTGCATCCAGGCGAAGCCAGCCATGGTGATTTAGGGATGATAACCCAGCAAGACGTGGTGTTGGCATTATCCAATTCTGGGGAAACAGGGGAGGTTCTCACTATTTTACCCATCATTAAACGTATTGACGTTCCTTTTATCGCTATGACAGGGAACCCGGAATCCTCATT
>VAPK010135884.1_pt1 | contig 11967 bp, 9 predicted proteins | sample 3395031 | NCBI WGS metagenome assembly VAPK01 (sample SAMN08290443, study PRJNA428436) | hydrothermal vent metagenome | isolation source: Deep-sea hydrothermal vent chimney 1 | place: Pacific Ocean: Juan De Fuca Ridge | reverse complement strand
CGGCTTCTTATGAATAATTTGCTATATCAATAGACCCTTCAAAAGAAGTATCTGTAATTCCAACAAGAATAGGATCTCTTTTATCAATAATTTTACATGCTTTGCTAATTAATTCTTTTCTTAAAGCATAAGTTAAGCTTGGTCCTTCTCCGTTTGTGCCTAATAAAAATATTCCATGTACTCCTCCAGCTATCAAATGCTCTATGAGCCTTTCTAATCCATCAGTATCTAAATCTCCATTTTCAGTTAATGGAGTAATCATTGGTGGAATAATTCCTTTTAAGGGTAAATTCATTATTTTAAGGTCTTAAATTTAATACAAAGTAAATCGAATTTAATGCTTGTTGCAAGTACAATATTGTTGAAAACACATGAAATTTTAACCCTATCTCCATTAATTTTCATATTTTTGTTTTCACACAGTTATTTTATAACATATGGAGTTTGTATTTGAAAAAATATTTTTACCGGAAAAGCATTCCTTTATTTCAAGAAAATTACCATTGTTCTCAAAAGCCAGGGTTCATTCTCATAAAAATTTCGAATTAAATTTCATTAGTTCAGGTATTGGCAGAAGAATTGTAGGTGATCACATTTCGAATTTTGAATCTGGTGATCTTGTTTTATTAAGTCCTAATTTGCCCCATTGCTGGGAATTATTAGATGCAGAGAATGGTGAAGAGCCAACTTGTATTGTAACTCATTTTTCTGAGAATATTCTTAAATCAGAATTTTTTAAACTACCCGAACTTGAGCAATCCGTTGAATTACTAAAAAGAGCAAACAGAGGAATTCGTTTTAAGATCAAAGACAATAAGGAAATTATTGATCTTTTAAATAAAATGGTTGACCTTGAAGGATTAGAGTATTATATAAGTTTATTGCAAATATTCAATATCTTATTACATACAAGAAATGTGGAGTTTTTATCAAACCCTATTGATTCAACTGGTGTTTTTTCAAAAAATCTTGAAAAAATAAATGATGTATATGAATTTGTATTCCAAAATATTCAGGATGGTATCAAATTGGAAGAAGCATCCGCAGTTTTAAATATGGCTCCAAGTTCATTTTGCAGGTTTTTTAAAAAGAAAACCAATGTAACTTTTATGGAATATGTTGTAAGTGTTAGAATTGGAATTGCAGCAAAATTACTTGCTGAAACTGATAAGCAGATAACCCAGATTTGTTTTGAGTGTGGATATAACAACCTTGCAAATTTCAACCATTATTTCAAAAAGAATATGGGCAAAACACCTACAGAATATCGAAAGAGTTTTAGGTAAAAGTATTTTAATGCAACCCAATCATTTTCGTTACTTTTTCTTTTTTCCAATGATATTTACCAAATATCCAAAGGCAAAAACTATAAACGAAATTAAACTTACCGGTGGCAATCCACCCTGCCACTTATAAAAGGTTGTCCATCCTGTATAGCCCATAAAGAATAAATGTACACCAGAAAAAAGCATTCCGTAAATAAGAAAATTACGGTATGTTAATGTATTTTTAATTTTTTTATCCTGATTTAGAATAGTTTTAAAACTGATATTGTAAACCCACAACAATACAAAACTGAGAATACCACCAAATAAACTCAAACCTCCTCTTAGTGAAAGTGTACCATCATCGATAAAAAAAATCCCATAATAATTTGGATTTAAGATAGAGACACTCATAAAAATATGGGTAAAAGCAAATACAAAACCAGTAATTCCCACATTTTTTCTACTATCTAACCATTTATCACTTACAGAAAACCCCATATTTATTAAAGGACTCAAAGAAAAACTATAAGTCAATAAAATTATGGAGGAAAAAGCAATACCCTTATTTAAAACATATAACGGAAGATCCTTCCATGGCACATCCCCAACTATATTATATCTCAATATAGCATAACTAGCTGACAACAATGTAATTATAATGATAACGCGAATAGGAAATTTTATTTGAACAGACATTTTATTATTTTTAGATCAAATTTTAAAACCTTTATTAATTTATAGGAAACCTATTATGAGATCCTCCTAATTCACCATGTGTATTGATAGCAATAACAGCAAGTATCGCAATAAAAACAAGAATCATTATTAGATAAGTCAGCCATTTTTTAGCATTTACATGATCTGTTAGAATCTCAAATATTGCTGGCTTATTCTGTTTCAGCAATATAAATATCAGAATTATATTCAAAATATATAAATGATGATTCAACTCTGTTTTACCAGCAAACAGGCCTGTAATTGCATAGCTAATAAAAATATAAACGGACAGGTAGATAAAAAAGAATAATACCACATCTTTCTTTACATATTTTCCCTCTTTCATTTTCCAGAAAAGAAAAACAGACATACACAACAACACAATTCCAACCAAAGAAGCACTAAAAGTAGCTACAGATTCCAGATTAATTAATTCTCCTAAGCGTTTTATAAAATGTTCATATGCCAGTGACTCCCGATAAACAATCAGAGGTATAAATACTACTAAAAGAAACAGCGCTGCCCGATTGACCCATTTTTCTGGTTTTACTTCTTCCAAAGGCCATTTTGAACTAAATACAGCATAGGCCATTGCTGAACCACCAAAAAATCCAATACTGTATTCCATCACATTCCACATGTTAAATTGAATTTCCATTACATTGCCTATTACCTGTAAAAAATTACCAAATGCAAATCCAAATCCACCTCCCAAAGCAGTAAAAATAGCCACACGAATAGCTGAATTTCTTTTTTCACGAGCCATATACCATAGCATAGCCAATCCGGCACCTAAAATAATTGCCCAAGCCTCTGACCGTGGAGGCGTCATTTTAAACCCGATTTGCTCTACCAGAAAATAATATCCAAGTAACCCTCCAGTAACCATTTGCGCCATAAGGGAACCCCACTTTACCCTATTCTTCTGCGTTGAATCTAATACAAGTCCTACCAGACCACCACCGAGCAATCCAAATAAAGCACCTATTACAAACAACATACTTAAACCATAAAATGCGTTGATAAAATTATCGGCACGACCATAACCAACCACAACACCATAACTGATCATACCTCCAGCACCCCAGCCAATGGCAGATGCCAATGCAACCAAAACCATTTTGTTGTACCAGTCCTGTCTTTTTGAAACCATAATCAAAGCCAAACCTCCTATTGCTCCGGCCCATGCGGCACCTTGCTCATGCCCAAACTGGCCTCTGATTGCCCAGGCTGTTGCCAATGACATGGCCACAATTAAAATACTAAATAACTGTTCTTTATTTTTCATACTATCTATTGTTTTTACTCCATTTTATCCAAAGAAATAAATCATTTCAAATCATAATATTCTATAAATTCCTCTGTCAAATCTAGATAACTATTAATTATTCTATCTGCTTTGCTTAAATTCTTACTATTCTCCGTATTCGGAATTGCAATACAAATCATCCCAGCTCTTTTTGCAGACAGAACCCCATTTGCAGAATCTTCTATTACAAGACAATTTTCACAAGACACCCTTAACTTTTTAGCCGTTAAAATATAAGGTTCCGGATCTGGCTTTCCATATTTAACATCTTTGGAAGTTACAATTACCTGAAACATATCTTTTATACCCAATTGATTTAATACAACTTCTACCTCGTCATAAGTAGAACTAGATGTAAGTGCCAGGGTATATTTTTTATAAAGGTTGTCAATCAATGTCAATACACCGGGATAAACTTTCAAATTTCCCTCAACTAATTTTTGATATTTCGCTGACTTTCTGGCAATCAAATCTTCAACCGATTGCTCACTAATTTCAAATTTTTCAAACAAATCTTTAAACGCAGCAATATCTGTTCTTCCCAAACATATTTCCTGATAATTTTTTGATGATAAATTTATTCCAACGTCACCAAACACTTTCTTAGTTGCAATTTCATGCAATTCTTCATCATCGGTGATGACACCATTCATATCAAAAATTATTGTTGTAATCACATAAAAAATTATTTTTTTGATTTAAAAGTGAATTTATCCCAGGTTTTGCCATTTGTATCAATCATTTCAAAAGTTACCTTATCTTCTATCACTTTTACAGAAACCACATAAAACTTCGGCTTATCGAAAAATACTTCTTTACCTGTGGCAGCATGAAACTTAAATTTTTCAGAATCCATATCTTTTATTCTGCCATAATACGCATCTCCAGGTATTGCATCACTCTCCCTTTTTAAATCATAAATGGTTGCTCCAGCCCCTGCAGACACAATATAATTAACACTATCTCTTAATGTTCTGTAATAAATATGATCATGGCCTGAAAAAACTGCATCTACCTTATACTTTGTAAATAGTTTGGTGACTTCAGTAGTTTTTCCTTTAACATCATTATAACTTTTATGGCCTACTGTATAATAGGGTCTGTGCTTAAAAATGAAAATATGCATGCCATGTGCTTCTTTTAATTCCTTTTCAAGCCAAGCCATACGTTCAGGACTTTTAGAAACCTTGATCCAATCTAAGGCAATAAATTTTGCATTTCCATAAGTAAAGCTATACAATGGGTCTTTTAAACCAAAAAAGTCTCCAAAATTCCTAACTCCCGACTCATAATTCTCTTTACCGGTATTACTTTTTGGCCCTCCAACTTCATGGTTTCCTAAGGTAGGCCAGGTTGGATATTTTCTAAAAAACCATCCAGATTCCTTATCCAGATTTTTATACAGTTTCTCTCCAATATCACCTCCTCCTTTATTTACTAGGTCGGCAGTTGTTAAACAAAATTGCGGTTGTAATTTGTCTGCTATTTTCAAAACATCATGCATATATTCACTTCCCTTTGAATCACCAAAGACTAAAAAATGTATCGGTTCTTTCAGCTTAACAGTACCGTCTGTCTCTTTTGTCTCATATTTATCTCTCAACTTTTGCATCCCTGATTTCGGATTGTAGGGTGACTTATTGGTAATCTGACTAATCCCATTTGAAACTACAGCATTCTTATTACTACTACTTGTTTTTGTTGATTTACAGGCATTGAATATAAATACCAGCATCAAAATCATTATTATCCTTACTCTCATTATTTTACAATTGTTTGATTATTAAATTTATAACTAAATTTTTATTCCTAATTTAGATTTTTATCCAAATAGAGAATTAAAACTATGAATACTTTCTATCTTAACAAAGATATTTCAATTTCATTAATCTTCATTGGGCAATCTTAACTAAAACTCACCATATATTAACCTTTCAATTACTTTTTTAATCTTAAATTTGCGATATATCAATAAAAATTATTAGTAATTATGCAAAACAAAATTGTTCTAGGTATAGATTTTGGTTCTACAGCTATAAGAGTTCTTACTTTGGAATTGAAAAGCGGAAAAGTTATCAATTCAGTAGAACATGCTTATGAAAAAGGGGGAAACGGAGTGTTCACCTCTGATTCAAATAGTTTATTAGCTCGTCAAAGTGCTGCCGACTATGTTTCTTCCATGAAAAAAGCTTTAGAAAAATGCCAGATTGAAAATAAAAAAACAGGCATTGAAATGTCTTCCGTTTCCGGAATTGGTGTTGATGCAACAGGTTCGACACCTTTGCCAGTTACCAAAGAAATGATACCTCTTTCCTCTTTGGAAAAATTCAAACAAAATTTAAATGCATATTCCTGGATGTGGAAAGACCATACTTCGCACAAAGAAGCTGATTTTATTACTGAAACCATAACCAGTATCAGACCACAATATTTGACCAAAATTGGTGGAGCATATTCATCTGAATGGTTTTGGGCAAAAATACTTCATTGCCATCACGTTGATAAAAAGGTGTTTGACGCAGCTTATACCTGGTTTGAATTAAGTGATTACATTCCAGCCGTTCTTGCCGGAATTTCTGATGCAGATCAGGTGAAAAGAAATATTTGTGCAGCAGGGCACAAAGGTTTATACAATGATGAATGGGGCGGATTTCCGGATGCTGAATTTATAGAAGCACTGCATCCTGATCTTTTAAAAACACTCAATACTTTACCTGAAAAAACATTTTCTGTCGAGAAAAACAGTGGGTTTTTATCCAAAGAATGGGCGGATGAATTTGGTTTGCCAGCAGGAATACCAATTGCCATGGGAATTCTTGATGCACATGCTGGAGCTATTGGTTCTGGAATAAAAGACGGAAGCCTGGTTAAAATTATTGGAACTTCCACCTGTGACCTAGTTCTAGGTGATTTACATGCAGGTAATTCAAATATTGAAGGTGTTGCCAGTGTTGCAACAGAATCTGTTTTACCAAATTATTATGGTATTGAGGGAGGACAAAGTGCTGTTGGTGATATACTGGACTGGTATATTAAAAATATTCTGAATAACAACCGATCACATCGAGAACTTACGGAGGAAGCAGAAAAAAGTAAAGTTGGTGCCAGTGGATTAATTGCACTGGACTGGAACAATGGTAACAGATGTATTTTATCTGACCCAATGTTGTCCGGAATGATCATTGGTCAAAGTTTACAAACCAAAGACTTTGAAATTTATAGAGCTTTGATCGAAAGCACTGCTTTTGGCGCTAGGGTAATCATTGAGGATATGGAACGTCAGGGAGTTATGATAGATGATGTTGTTAATTGTGGTGGAATTACTCATAAAAATCCATTGTTTATGCAGATCTATGCAGATGTAATTAATAAACCCATGAAAATAGCAGCAATTGATGAAACTGTTGCCTTAGGATCTGCTTTGATGGGAGCATATGCAGCTTATTCAAAAGAAGGTAAAACTATAACCTATAATGAACTTCAGCACAAAAGTTGTGAAGCTTTGGAAAAAGTGTATCAACCAAACCCTGAAAATGTGATTATTTACAACAAGTTATTCAACATTTATAAAAAACTACATGATGCCTTTGGAGTGGCAGGAAGTAAAATTGAATTATATTCTGTAATGAAAGATCTAATAGAGATCAAAAATGGTTAAATGTGAAATATCAATCGTATCATTTCTGAATTTCATAATTCAGGCAGTTCAAATGTATTGGTAGTTTTTGATTTTACCACCAACCAACGCGTCTCTTTTTCTTAACAAAGAAATGATACGATGACCCACACCAATCCGGAAAAGATCATCGCTACAATATATTGAGTACTTCTATTATTGCTTGATCAATTTTCTTACAGTTACCCCTTTTTTAGAAAATACCCTGATCAAATATATTCCCTGGGTTAAATTGTCGGTTAATATATCGTTGAAATTAGCCTTTATCTCTTTAACTTCTTGACCTAAAATAGAATAGATCTCTACTTTGGTAAGTGATAGTTTAGATGTTATGGTTAAGGTATTGCTAATAGGATTAGGAAAAATATTCAATCCTTTGGCAAGTAATTCATCGTCAACACCCAGCTGTGCCTGACAATCAGTATTATAAGATGCTGAAGCTTCTTTTTGCCATCCCGAAGGAATATTGTTCTTCTGGGTTTGATTTACCTGAATACAGGTTAACGGATTGCTTCTGATATCCATCATTATTAGATTACTATTATGAGATACATCCAGAGAGGCCAGTTTACTCCCTTTTGCCTTAAATGTTTCCAAATTTGGAACATAAGAAAGTGCTATGGTATCAAGTGATGTTTCATTAATGTTGATTTCCACCAGATTATTATTACTTAAATAGACAGCTTGATTACTTATTTTACTATTTGTTGATTTTTGTGAAACATTATTGGTTATGATAAGGATAACCAACTGATTGTCAGAAGTATCTAAGATTTTTAGATTAAAATTATTACTTAGATCTAAATAGGTAAGCTGGTTATTGCTTACAATAAGAGTTTCCAGGTTGGTAAAGTCTTCAATTCCGCTAAGATCGCTAATATCCAATCCTGAAATATCCAAATGTGTAACAGATGAAATTTCTGATGTACTAACATTTCCGTCTATTGTATTATCGGTTAATATACCCAAATCAATCAAAGCCTGTTCAAATTTACCATCGGGAATGCTGGTTATATTTGATCCTGAACAATCTTCAGAATAACTGGCTGCGGTATCTTTTTGCCAATTTGTATAAGGTGTCTGGCCTGTATTTGCTGCTGAAACATCATCTACCTGAATACAGGTTAAATCAAGATTGCCTGTTGATTTAAAACTTAATAGTATTGAATTATTATCATTTTTTACATTTAAACTGGTAAGTTGGTTTAAACTACAATCAAGCCATTCCAATAAATTATTTTGACTTAAATCCAGACTTGTTAATTGATTGTATAGACAATTTATATATGTTATTTTTTTATTTTTGCTTACATCTAAACTTGTTAACTGGTTTCCATAACAATATAATTTTGTCAATTCAGAATTCTGACTTATATCCAGATTTGATAGCATATTATTTAAGCAATTTATAGATGCTATTGCCTTATTTTCGTTTATATTCAAACTTGTGAGTTGATTATCCTGACATTGTAATTTTTCTAATAAAATATTTTGGCTTATATCTAAATCAGCAAGTGAATTATTTGGACAAGCTAATTCTGTTAATAATGTATTTTTAGTTACATCTAAAGTTGATAGTTGATTATAATTACAATATAATCTTGTCAATCTAGTGTTCTTACTTACATCTAAACTCGTAATTTGATTACCAAGACAATATAAAGCTGTTAGATCAGTATTTTTACTTATATCCAAATTTGAAAGTTGGTTACCCCTGCAATCTAAATAACTTAATACTGTATTTTTACTTATATCTAAACTAGCAAGTTGATTTCCAGTACAACCTAAAGATGTAATTAAAATATTTTTACTAACGTCTATATTAGAAACTTCATTTTCATTAAAATTTATTGAAGTTAGTTTTGTATTCAGGGTAAAATCTAAACTTGAAATTTTATTAACATAGCAAGAAACTTCTTCTAATAATATGTTTTTAGTAACATCTAATGCTATTAACTGATTAACACCACATCTTAGCACTTTAAGTTTTGTATTTTTGCTTAAATCAATAGATGTGACTTTATTAGAGTTGAAATTAATGAGAGACAGATTTGTATTGTTACTTACATCTAAATAAGTAACTTGATTTGAAGCAAGTTCTATTTCTGTCAATGCCAAATTATTACTTATATCAAGAGTTGATATTTCGTTTCCGTTTAATTCAAGAGCTAAAAGTTTTGTGTTTTTACTCAAATCAATAGCTAAAAGTTTATTTACAAATAAATATAATTTTTCAAGTTCTGTATTTTGGCTTATATCTATACTTGTAAGAAGATTATGAACACAATCAAGTACCTTTAACGTTTTAAAATCTTCAATACCTGTTAAATCACTAATATTTCTTGAACTAACACTTAAAGAAGTAACTCCTGAAATATTAGTCGTAAGTACATAATCATCCAATACATCATCATAACCAAGATCAATTAGTGCTTGTTCAAAATTATCATCCGGAACATAGGTTTTTTGGGCATTGATACTGTTTAAAAAAAGAATAACAAATACGAGAGGGAGGTATGTTTTTAACATGAAGAAAGTTATTTGAGGGTTAATAACCTTTAAAGGTATGTTTTTTATTTCACATTATTTGTGACTTTTATAACAAAGAAGGTTGATTTTAAAGGGTTTATACGAATATTTAGTGATTGTTAAAAGTTAAAATAAAAACTAGATATTATAGAGATAGTTGACAATGGAAAAAATCTCAACAACACTATTCCGCAAAGTATGTAAACTAAAATCTCAAGGGATTCAACTTTATTAAATTGAACCCCAATTTTGCATTTATGGAATAAACTTGATCAGAAGGTTTCTATTTCACACCAAATATTTCTTGAAGTATTATATTTCTTGAAGAATTACCTATTAACACTTCAAATTCACCAGATTCTACTTCCCATGCTTTTAAATTTACATCATAATAGGACAGAGCTTTTTTATCAATTTTAAATTTTACCGATTTACTTTCCCCCGGTTTTAGATGTACTTTTTTAAATCCTTTTAACTCTTTTTCTGGTCGATCAATTTTAGATTTAATATCGTGAATATACAATTGAACTACTTCATACCCTGTAACTTTTCCTGTATTCTTCACGTTTAACTCTATTCCAATTTCTCCGTCTTTATTCATAGAATTCTTACTTAATTTCAGGTCACTAAATTCAAATGTAGTATACGAAAGTCCTAAACCAAAAGGGAAAAGAGGTTCCACTTTTTTTGTGTCGTAATAACGATATCCAACATAAATTCCCTCTCCATAGGTTAATTGAGAATTTACGCCCGGATAATAATTAAAAGCAGGGGTTTCTTCCATTCGTTTTGGAAAAGTGACAGGTAGTTTTCCGGAGGGATTCACATCTCCAAATAAAATATCAGCAATGGCATTCCCTTCTTCCTGACCAGGATAAAATGCTTCTAAAACTGCAGGAACATCATCAATCCAGTCTGTCATGGTTACGGGAGTTCCATTTGTAAGAACCACAATTGTATTTGGATTAATTTTAGCCACATCTTTAATCATCTGATTCTGTGCTCCCGGAAGATCCATACCTGCACGATCAAAACCTTCACATTCAAACACCTTGGTAAGACCTGCAGCTACGATCACAATATCTGCTTTTTTGGCAATATCCAATACTTTTTTATTGTATTTAGCCTTCGTTTGCAACTCCCATTCAAACTTCATACTTGCACTGTTCCCGGTTTCAAAGTACTCGATCATCACATCAACACTTTCACCTTTTTTCATATACAAAGGGGCGCTTCTCATCTTTGCCCCGTGGTTCCCCCAGTTATGGACAAAAAGTTTACCGGTTACAAAAAGTTTACTTCCATCATTACTATTGATACCTATTTTATACATTCCTTCTTTAGTAGCCTTTAACTTTCCTGTCCATCTTACCGAAAAACCATCTACATGGATCCCAGCATCTGGAGATCCTTGTCCCCAATCAAAATTCACCTCTTTATCAACTCTCGTAAGAACAGGTTCTCCTTCTAAATGAACATTATTATAATAGACACCTGTAAGACCATTGACTGCCTTACCTTTAACCATTGTGAGAAGGTTTTCACTCTCTATAGCAGGAAATTCAGTTGTAAAATTAATCCCGTTCATAAATATGATCTTCACATCCGATCCTAATTTATTCTTTAACCCTTCAATAATTGAAATAGAATCTTTCGCAAACACCTCCGAACTTCCTCCTCCACCAACACTTGCCTCATTGGCTTTATGGCCTAAAATTGCAATAGATTTGATCTTGTTTTTATCCAATGGCAGGATTTTGTTATTTTGTCCTATTGCACTTTCATTCTTTAATAAAACAACAGATTGCTCAGTTACCTTACGGGAAAGAGATCTGTGATAATCCGTATCTATTTCTCCTTTTGGCATTTTGTTAGGCTCATCCAACAGGCCTAATTTCAACTCCATTTTAAGAATATTCAGTACTTTTTGATCAATAAGTTTCTGAGGAATCTGATTGTTTTTTATGGCCAGCAAAAGGGAGTCTCCAAAATAGATCGGTGGTCCGGGCATTTCAATATCCAATCCTGCTAATGCGGATGGAACACAACTATGAACAGCGTCCCAGTCGGAAATTACTACACCCTCAAATCCAAAATCATTTCTCAAAATATCTGTTAACAAATACTTATTTTCAGAAGCAAATTTACCTCTAAAACGATTGTATGAACTCATTATGGAATACGTATTTGCTTCTTGAACAGCAGCTTTAAATGCCGGCAGATGAATTTCTCTTAGAGTTCTCTCATCCATTTCAATGTTTACTCCGTTACGCTCAAATTCCTGTTCATTACCTGCAAAATGTTTTACACAAGCAGCTACATTCTGACTTTGAACTCCTTTGATCCATGCAACAGCTATTTGGGATGTTAACCCGCATTATTCATCTGACGAATAAATATGAACAATTTATTTTCGATGATTAAGTTTTGTATTTTGGTTTCAATTTTTTGATTTTTCATCTCTATTT
>VAPK010066796.1_pt1 | contig 11968 bp, 8 predicted proteins | sample 3395031 | NCBI WGS metagenome assembly VAPK01 (sample SAMN08290443, study PRJNA428436) | hydrothermal vent metagenome | isolation source: Deep-sea hydrothermal vent chimney 1 | place: Pacific Ocean: Juan De Fuca Ridge | reverse complement strand
TTTAGCCGCACATGTTCGCCTGAAGGCGAACCTACAACAGTAAATTGTCCTCGTAGGTGCGGCTTCAGCCGCACATGTTCGCCTGAAGGCGAACCTACAACGGATACCTGGCCCGTTTGCAGCTACTCACTCAAGGCTGAAATAAAAAGTCGCGCCCTTGTCCACTTTAGCTTCGGCCCATATTTTTCCGCCGTGCCGGGAAATAATACGTTGCACGGTGGCAAGGCCAATGCCTGTTCCCTCAAACTCTTTACCATGCAGGCGCTGAAATGCGCCGAATAACTTGCTGACATATTGCATATCAAAACCAACGCCGTTGTCACGGATATAAAATACAGTTTCCCCATTTTGCTGTTGGCATCCGAATTCGATTACAGCGTTGAGATTATTGCTGGAATATTTCAGCGCGTTGCCAAGCAGATTTTCCAAAGCGATACGGATTAAGTTTTCATCGCAATGTGTGTTCAGTTGTTGCTGAATTTTCCATTGTAAATGTTCCGATGGATACTGTTCCGCAAATTGCTGTTTGATTTCGTTTGCTATAGTCCCCAGGTTACAGTCGGTTCTATTCAGGGGTGCGCGGTTGATGCGTGACAGCATCAACAAATCATCAATCAGTGTTGACATGCGGTTTGCACCGGCTGATATACGAGCCAGGTAATTATTGGCGGTGTCATCAAGCTTCTCGGCATAATCTTCGCAGAGCGCGATTGCAAAACCATTGATGGCGCGTAGAGGTGCGCGCAGATCATGTGAAATTGAATAACTAAATGATTCCAGTTCTTTATTTGCCTGAGTGAGCTCGGTGGTACGTTTTTTGACTTCAATTTCAAGATGTTCCTGATGCTGACGAAGTTTGTTTTCTGTTTCCCGTTGCTGAGTCAGGTCGCGTATTTTCATCAGAATGCTAACCGGTACTTTTTCAGTATCGCGAATTACCTGAAGCGTGATTTCGATGGGACGACCAGTGGGATTATCAGGATGCTTTGTTTCCATGATCAGTAGCGTATCCTCGTGTGCTTTTCTGGCCTGACACACGGGGCAAGGTTCGGGTTCACCCTCGGGGTGCATAATCTGATTAATATCCTGGCCAATTACCTGCTCTGGTTTGAGGCCGGTGAGTTGATAAAAAGTTTTATTGGCGCGGATGACTCGGTCATCGAGATCAATCAGATAAATGGCATCATTGATCGAGTCCATGGCCTGCGTCCATTCAGATGCAGTCTTGAACAGTTCGTCTTCAAGTATTCGCTGTTCGCTTATGTCCTGTACCACGCCAATGGATCGTAGCGGATTACCCTGCTCATCAAAATCGGTCTGGCAATATTCATTAACATATTTAATCCGGCCATCGCTCATTAACAGGCGGTGGCTGATCTTGTAGGGCGTTTTATTTTTCAGTGAGTCTGAATAGGCCTGATTGACCCTCTCGCGATCATCTGGGTGGATACTGTTGAGAAAGCCTTCATAGGAAGGCTGAAATTGTTCTCGGTTGATTTCGAAAATACGGAAAATTTCATCTGACCACTCTAGTCGATCATTGAGTAGATCCAGCTGCCAGTTGCCGACATGGCTAAGCTGTTGGGCTTCTGCAAGCTGGTGCTGACTTTTGCGTAAAATTTCCTGCTGCTGGTATTCTTTTGTGATATCACGGAAGACCAGAATAACCCCCAACACTTTGCCTTTTTCATCCAGGATAGGCGCGCCGCTATCGGCGATTTGATATTCACAGCCATTTTTGGCAATCAGCAGCGTATGGTTGGCGAGACCGACAATCTGCCCGTTGGATAGCACTTTATCTACTGGATTATCTACAGTCTTACGATTGAGAGCATTTATGATCTTGAATACATCGGGCAGTGGGTGGGCGCAGGCTTCGCTTTGCTGCCAGCCCGTGAGTGCTTCGGCGATGGGATTCATCCGCGTGATCTTGCCCTGAGTATCGGTGGCGATCACCGCATCACCGATACTATCCAGGGTCATGGACAGGTAATTTTCTCGCTGCTGAAGTTCAGCCTGTACCTGTTCCAGTTGCCTTTGTCGAAAGCGCTGTAAAAAAATAAATAATAGAAAAAGGTAACTAAGAAGAACAATGCTGCTCCATTGCAGCAGCCGCTCGGCAGATTGCCCCTGTTCGATGTCCTGATGAATCGGGGGTTCGCCTTCGGCAATTAATGAGAGTACATCAATCAGGTGTTGATGATTAGTAAACAGGTGCTGGGAAATGGGGATATGTGTCGGATGTTGATGGGGCTGTTTACGCTCTTTCTGTTCGGCCTGAATCCAGTTGTCCAGGTGCAGGGTAAGTTCATCAACATTTTTTGCAAGCACAGGATTGTAACGACTGGCGGCAAGATAACGTTTGCTTAGCTGCTGAATAGTTGTGACTGCCTGTTCAAATTTGGCCTGTGCGGAGACAAGTGCAGATGGATCCAGGTGATTTTCTCGATCTGCCGCTTCCAGAGCAAGTACCGGGCGGCGCATGGCGTCCAGTAACTGAATGGCGACGATACCTTGCTGGCCTTGATGAATTCGAGCGGAGATATTGTTTAAAAAAATGACTGCAATAAAAATAAGGACGCCGAGCAGGGCGGCAAATAAAAAATGACGGGACTCCATATTAGACGAGATTCCATATTATAGTTAACAGGCATTACCCTATATAAGCTAGATTGTTACTCGCCTAAAATCCAGTCGGGTTGCCGGGAATTTTTTATACCGGGTTAGCTGATAAATTTAAACCAATTTTTTTACGGCTGTGAGGACGGAGCTGGCAGGGAAATATGGGCTGGCTAGATCTGTGCATTTCCAGTAAAATCCCCCCGGTCTGAAAGATTTCCGACCACCCTGTTTCGAGCAGGAGGCCTCCAGCCGGGCGTCTCCCGCTTTTTGTGCGCCTGAATGATGGAGGTTTACTTGAGAAAGCCGGCTCTGCTTGTACTCGAAGATGGCACTGTTTTCCGTGGTGAGTCCATTGGTATTGACGGTCAGACGGTCGGCGAGGTGGTATTCAATACCGCGATGACCGGTTATCAGGAAATTCTCACCGATCCTTCTTATGCGCAACAAATTGTCACCCTGACCTATCCTCATATTGGTAATACCGGTACAAATGCTGATGATGAAGAATCATCCGCTATTCACGCCAGCGGGCTGGTGATACGTGATTTACCGCTGCTGGCGAGCAGCTGGCGCACGCAGGAAAGTCTGGATGCCTATCTGCTGCGCAATAAAGTGGTTGCCATTGCCGATATTGATACCCGGAAATTAACTCGTATCCTGCGAGAAAAGGGCGCACAGAGTGCTTGTATCGTTGCCGGTGAAAAGCTGGATGAGACCGCGGCACTCGCGGTTGCCAAAGCCTTTCCCGGTCTCAAGGGAATGGATCTGGCGAAAGACGTTTCGACAACTGCACCTTATGAATGGACGCAGGGTAGCTGGACGTTGGACACGGGGCTACCGGACGCACAGTCGCCGACAAGTGAAAATCTCCCTCTGCATGTGGTGGCCTATGATTTCGGCGTGAAGCGCAATATTCTGCGAATGCTGGTGGATCGAGGCTGTCATCTGACCGTGGTACCGGCACAAACTCCGGCAGCGGATGTGCTGGCGATGAAACCGGACGGTGTGTTTCTTTCCAATGGCCCCGGCGATCCGGAGCCCTGTGATTACGCGATTAAGGCGATTCAGGAACTGGCGGCAAAGGCCGTGCCCATGTTCGGCATCTGCCTCGGCCATCAGTTGTTATCATTGGCCAGTGGTGCAAAAACTGAAAAAATGAAATTTGGTCATCACGGTGCTAACCACCCGGTACAGGATCTGGAAACCGGTGAGGTGATGATCACCAGTCAGAACCACGGTTTTGCCGTGGCCGATAAAACCCTGCCGAGCAATTTACAGGCAACACATCGTTCCCTGTTTGATCAATCCTTGCAGGGCGTGCAGCGCACCGATATTCCCGCCTTCAGTTTTCAGGGACATCCCGAAGCTAGCCCCGGGCCGCACGACATGGCTAGCTTATTTAACCGTTTCATAACCTTGATGGAAAAGACTTAACGCAAAGACGCGAAGTCGCAGAGCACGCAAAGGAAAATCCTTGTTATGTTTTTTTTTATTATTAATCTCTGCGTTCTTCGTGTCTTTGTGACTTTGCGTTAAAAAATATTATGCCAAAAAGAAACGACATAAAAAGCATTCTCATCATCGGCGCAGGTCCGATCGTTATCGGTCAGGCCTGTGAGTTTGATTACTCCGGCGCGCAGGCCTGTAAGGCGCTGAAAGAAGAGGGCTACCGGGTAATTTTGGTAAACTCCAATCCGGCTACAATTATGACCGATCCGGAAATGGCCGATGCGACCTATATCGAACCCATTAACTGGAAAGTGCTGACCACGATTATTGAACGTGAACGTCCGGATGCGATTCTACCAACCATGGGCGGACAAACGGCGTTGAACTGTGCGCTGGATCTTGCGCGTGAAGGCATACTGGAAAAATACAAAGTTGAAATGATCGGTGCCTGCCGGGATGCGATTGATAAAGCCGAAGATCGGGATCGCTTTCGCCGTGCAATGCAAAAAATCGGACTGGACATGCCACTTGCCGCCGTCGCACACAGCATGGAAGAAGCTTTTCAGGTACAGGCGCAGGTGGGTTTCCCCACCGTCATTCGTCCGTCCTTTACCATGGGCGGCAGCGGGGGCGGGATTGCCTATAACAAGGAAGAGTTTGTCGAGATCTGCGAACGCGGACTGGATCTTTCACCCACCAACGAACTGTTGATTGAAGAATCTATTCTCGGCTGGAAAGAATACGAAATGGAAGTAGTGCGGGATCATAAAGATAACTGCATCATCATTTGCTCGATTGAAAATCTGGATCCGATGGGCGTGCATACTGGCGATTCCATTACCGTCGCCCCCGCACAAACCCTGACCGACAAAGAATATCAGATCATGCGTAATGCCTCGTTGATGGTGTTGCGGGAAATCGGTGTGGATACCGGTGGCTCCAATGTGCAGTTTGCGATCAATCCTGAAAACGGGCGCATGATCATTATTGAAATGAATCCGCGCGTCTCGCGTTCCTCCGCGCTGGCCTCTAAAGCCACTGGTTTTCCGATTGCCAAGGTCGCGGCCAAGCTGGCGGTGGGGTATACCCTGGATGAACTGGCCAATGATATTACCGGTGGCGCGACCCCGGCTTCGTTTGAGCCGAGCATCGATTACGTGGTTACCAAGATTCCGCGCTTTACCTTTGAAAAATTCCCCAAAGCCGATTCACGTTTAACCACACAGATGAAGTCCGTGGGTGAGGTGATGGCGATAGGCCGCTCACAGCAGGAGTCACTGCAAAAAGCCCTGCGCGGACTGGAAACCGGCGTTGATGGTTTCGATGAGATTCTGGATAGTGAAGCCGATGATGCTATGGATGTGCTGAAGCAGGAATTAAAATCACCCGGCCCGCATCGACTCTGGTATGTGGCCGATGCGTTTCGCATGGGACTGAGTGTCGAAGAGTTGTTTGAGCTGACTTTTATTGATCGCTGGTTTCTGGTGCAGATCGAAGAAATCGTAAAGCTGGAAAATGAAGTGCGTGAGCAGGGCAAAGCCGCGTTGGATAAAGCGCGTATGCGCCAGCTTAAACGCAAGGGCTTTGCGGATCGCAGATTGGCAACATTGCTGGATATTAGCGAACAGGAACTACGCACGTTGCGTCACGGGCTGGGCATACGTCCTGTTTATAAGCGGGTCGATACCTGTGCCGCTGAGTTTGCCACAGACACCGCGTACATGTATTCCACTTATGAAGAAGAATGCGAAGCCGCGCCGACGAGCAAAGATAAAATCATGGTACTCGGTGGCGGGCCAAATAGAATTGGTCAGGGTATTGAATTTGATTATTGTTGCGTGCATGCAGCGATGGCCTGCCGTGAAGATGGTTTTGAAACCATCATGGTCAACTGTAATCCGGAAACCGTGTCCACCGATTACGATACCTCGGACAGGCTTTATTTTGAGCCACTCACTTTAGAAGATGTGCTGGAGTTGATCGATCTGGAAAAACCCAAAGGCGTGATCGTGCAGTACGGCGGACAAACGCCGTTGAAGCTGGCGCGCGATCTGGAAGCTGCCGGTGCGCCGATTATCGGCACCAGTCCAGACTCGATTGATCTGGCTGAAGATCGTGAACGCTTCCAGCAACTGATTCAGGATCTTGGCTTGAAACAGCCACCGAATCGCACTGCACGCGAGCCGGAGCAGGCGGTAAAATTGGCCGAAGAAATTGGTTATCCCTTAGTGGTACGCCCATCTTATGTACTCGGTGGTCGGGCGATGGAAATTGTTTATAACGAAAAAGAACTGCGCCGTTATATGACCGAGGCGGTGCAGGTGTCTAATGACTCACCGGTGTTGCTGGATCGTTTTTTAGATGATGCCATCGAAGTCGATGTGGATATTATTTGTGATGGCAAGGATGTTTTCATCGGCGGCATTATGCAGCACATTGAGCAGGCCGGCGTACACTCCGGTGATTCGGCCTGTTCCCTGCCGCCCTATAGTATTTCTGCACAATTACAGGATGAGATGCGCGAGCAAGCCAGTCAGATGGCGCGAGGTCTGAAAGTGATCGGTTTAATGAATACCCAGTTCGCCATTCAAAAAGATGTGGTCTTCGTGTTGGAAGTGAATCCGCGTGCTTCGCGTACCGTCCCTTATGTATCTAAGGCAACGGGTGTTCCTTTGGCAAAAATTGCCGCGCGTTGCATGGCAGGACGCAGTTTGGCCGATCAAAAAATCAGTAAAGAAATCGTACCGGATTATTTCTCGGTGAAAGAAGCGGTGTTCCCGTTTAATAAATTTCCCGGTATTGATCCTCTGCTTGGCCCGGAAATGAAATCCACCGGTGAAGTCATGGGCGTGGGTCGCACCTTTGGTGAGGCTTATGCCAAGTCGCAAATTGCTGCCGGTGTAACTCTGCCGAGTAAAGGTCGGGCATTTTTGAGTGTACGCAATACCGATAAGCCGGGCATCGTTGAAGTTGGCCGCCAGTTATTGGCACAAGGTTTTGATCTAGTGGCCACCAATGGCACCGCCAAGATATTAACGGAAGCCGGGCTGGAAGCAAAAGCGGTTAACAAAGTCATGCAGGGGCGGCCGCATATTGTCGACATGATCAAAAATGATGAAATCAATTTGATTATTAATACGACCGAAGGCAGTAAGGCTATCGCCGATTCGGCCACCATTCGTAGTAATGCACTACAACATAAGGTTACTTACACTACGACGCTGGCCGGTGGCTTAGCACTATGTCGGGCGCTCAGACAGCCTGACTTAAGTACCGTTAACCGTTTACAGGATTTGCATCAGGAGTTATCCGCATGAGTCGAGCACCGATGACCAGCCAGGGCGCAGAAAAATTGCGTGGTGAATTAAAAGATTTAAAAAGCGTGCAACGGCCAAGAGTGATTCAGGCGATTGCCGAAGCGCGCGAACATGGCGATTTAAAAGAAAACGCCGAATACCATGCTGCCCGCGAACAGCAAAGTTTTATTGAAGGCCGAGTATTGCAAATTGAAGCGGCGCTATCGAATTCGCAGATTATTGAAGTTGCAGTGGTGGGTGCGAATGCCGGTGACAAAGTCGTGTTCGGGGCAAAGCTTGAATTGTTTGATATCGAAAATGATAAGGAAGTGAGCTATCAAATCGTCGGTGAAATGGAAGCCGATATTAAACAGAATTTAATCTCCATTACCTCACCGATTGCCCGCGCATTGATTGGTAAGTCAGTTGATGACGTTGCTGAAGTTCAGGCGCCTGGTGGCGTGCGTGAATATGAAATTATCTCGGTGCGTTACGAATGAGCTGGATTGTATAATTTCAACGCAAAGGCGCGAAGACGCCAGGAGCGCAAAGAAATTTTAATGAACAGGCAAGTCTCTTTGGCTATACCACTATTCCTAAGAAAACAACTTTGCGCCTTCGCGTCTTTGCGTTGAAAATGAATATCATCGAACGCGTTCTACTGACGCTCTGGATCGGCAGCATGTGGGCGATTGGCTATCTTGCGGTGCCGGTGCTGTTTCGAGTGCTGGATGATCGCATATTGGCGGGCATGCTGGCCGGGCAGATGTTTACCCTGCTAAATTTTCTCGGCCTGCTTTGTGGTGCGTTATTATTTACGGGATTAGTGTTTCAGCAAGGTCGGACAGCACTGTCCGGCTGGCGCAGCTGGTTGTTGCTTGGCATGTTGCTACTAATCTGTGTGACTGAATTTGTGTTGCAGCCGCAGATGGCGGAGTTAAAACAGTTGGGGCTGGAGGGTGAACACCTGCAACAGTTCCGCATGCTGCATGGTATTTCATCCATTTTATTTTTACTTAATAGTCTGGCTGGTTTACTGTTAATCGTTCGCGGTGTGCAGAAATAATCGCTCTATTCTGCTATCGGAAAATTTGGATAAATTTTTCATCATACTCAGAAATATCAATCGAGCAAAAACCTGCTACATTCCATAGATACTAGGGTTAATACGTAGGAACGGAACTTGCCAGATTTAATTAAAAATCAGCTGGAAAAACGTTGGGGTCGAATTTTTGAAAATTCATTCGATGAGCTGTTTATATTTCGTGAAGATAACCTGAAATTTGTTATTGTCTCGAAAGGCGCGCTGAAAAATCTGGGTTATAGCATTGATGAGCTAACCAGCATGACGCCGGTTGATATCAAGCCGGAGCTGGACAGGCAACAGTTTGACACCCTGATTGCCCCCTTGCGTAAGGGCGAAGAAGATCTGCTGGTATTTGAGACGATTCACCAACGCAAGGACAAAAGTTTTTATAATGTGGAAATACGTCTACAGCTTGCAGCGGAAGAATCTCCCCCTGTATTCATTGCCATCATTCTGGATATTACCGCGCGCAAGCAGGCCGAAGCGGCCTTGCGAGAAAGCGATCAACGCTATCATGCGCTGGCCAAAGCAGCGCCAGTAGGGATTTATCGTACTGACATGGACGGTCAGTGTGTTTATGTCAACGAGTGTTGGCAGGATATGGCGGGGATGAAACAGGCGCAGGCGCTGGGTGATGGCTGGGCAGCGGCGATACATGCCGATGATCGACAGCGGGTGTTTACTGAATGGTCTACGGCGGCGCTGGCGCAACACGGTTTTCGTACGGAGTGCCGTTTCCAGAAACCGGATGGACAGATCACCTGGCTATTGGCTCAGGCCGAGGCAGAGAGAAATGTCGATGGTCAGGTCATTGGTTATGTCGGCACGGTCACCGACATTAGTGCGCGCAAGATGATTGAAGATAATTTGGCGAATCAGCGGGATATGCTGGAAGAGCTGGTGAGTGAACGCACATCAGAACTTTCTCGCACTAATAATGAGCTGGAGTCCTTTAGCTATTCAGTATCCCATGATTTACGTGCGCCGCTGCGCGCCATCGATGGCTTCAGCCAGGCGCTGTTAGAAGATTATGCGGCTGTACTGGATGAGACGGGGCAGAATTACCTGCATCGGGTGAGAGCGGCCAGTCAGCGTATGGGAGATTTGATCGATGCGCTGTTGACCCTGTCACGGGTTAGTCGTTACAGCATGAAACGAAAGCCGGTTGCCTTCTCGTTACTGGCAAATGAGGTGGTGTGTGAGTTGCGGGAAAGTAACCCCGAACAGCAGGTTGATGTTCAGATTGCAGATGATCTGCGTGTTGAAGGGGATATTCACTTGTTACGTATTTTGCTGGAAAATCTGTTTTCCAATGCCTGGAAGTACACCTCGACGGTTAAAAATGCGCGGGTTGAGTTCGCGACCCGGGAGGAAAATGGCGAGACCGTATTTTTCGTCAGAGACAATGGCGTGGGTTTCGATATGCGCTATGTGGATAAACTGTTTGGCGCGTTTCAGCGTTTGCATGGCCCTGAGTTTGACGGTACCGGGATTGGTCTGGCAACGGTGCAGCGAATTATCCACCAGCATGGCGGCAAGATCCGAGCCGAGGCTGAAATCGGCAAGGGCGCGAGTTTTTATTTTAGCCTTTAGGCAGGTCGATATGGGGTTTTTCAGCGCGGCGGTAGATAGCGCAGATATGGCCAATGGCCTGCACCAGTTCGGCTGAGCTTTGTTCGAGAATATGATCGATCATTTTCTGACGCGCAGCTTTATCAGCCGCATTGAGACGCAGCTTGATCAATTCGTGATGTTCCAGTGAGCTGTCAATTTCACTCATCACGTTTTCACTAAGACCGGCCTGGCCAATGATCACCACGGGTTTGAGCGGGTGGGCGAGTTTGCGCAAATGGTTGCGCTGATTTTTGTTGAGAGGCATAAGTATGAAAGATACAAGATACAGGGGAAAAGATACAAGGAAAAACACCGAGCTTCGTATCTTTTCTTTTTTATCCTGTATCTGCCTTGAATTCTATGAGTAAAAATAAACGAAGTAAATCCAGTGGCCAGTGGTTGCGTGAACATTTTGACGATGTGTATGTCAAACGGGCGCAGCAGCAGGGCTACCGTTCGCGTGCAGTGTACAAACTGCTGGAGATCGACAAAAAAGATCGGCTGATTCGCCCTGGTATGACAGTGGTGGATCTAGGCTCGGCTCCCGGTAGCTGGTCGGAAGTGGCGGCAAAGCAGGTGGGGCACAAAGGCCGGGTGGTGGCGCTGGACATCCTGCCGATGGACAGCATTGCCGGGGTAGAGTTTATCGAGGGCGACTTTCGTGAACAGGAAATTTACGACCAATTATTAGAAGTGCTGGGGGATACGCCGGTAGACCTTGTAATTTCAGATATGGCACCCAACATCAGTGGTTTGAAAGCAGTGGATCAACCGCGGGCGATGCATCTGGCTGAGCTGGCGCTGGAAATAGCGGAGAAAGTCCTCAAGCAAGGCGGGGACTTACTGGTTAAAGTTTTTACCGGCGAGGGGCTGGATGAGTACAAAAAGACGCTGAGGCCGGCATTTGAGAAAATTATTGTGCGTAAGCCCGACGCGTCCCGCCCCCGTTCCCGTGAGATTTACTTATTGGCTCGAGGATATAGAAGTCGGCCATGATGTGTAGTAACGTAAGTATTGAGAAATTTGCCCGGAAATGCCGGGAAATAGAGGAATTACATTGAACGACCTGACTAAAAATATTCTGTTGTGGGTGATTGTTGCGATCATCCTCATGTCTGTATTTAACAACCTGACGCCTTCGGGAACTGACAACAAACTTGTTTATTCTGACTTCCTACAGAATGTGAAACAGAATCAGGTGCGTGAAGTGTTGATCATGGGGCGCAATATTACCGGGGTGATGCAGACAGGGACTCAGTTTAGTACCTATAGCCCGGAAACCAGTAATACCGCGTTAATCGGCGATCTGATGAATAATGGCGTGAAAATTAATGCCAAGCCGATGGAACAATCTATCTGGACACAGATATTCATTTCCTGGTTCCCCTTCCTGTTGATTATCGGCCTGTGGGTTTTCTTCATGCGTCAGATGCAGGGCGGTGGCGGTGGTCGTGGTGCGATGTCCTTCGGTAAGAGCAAGGCGCGCTTGTTGGGTGAAGATCAGATCAAGATTACCTTTAATGATGTGGCCGGGGTGGATGAGGCCAAAGAAGAAGTGTCCGAATTAGTAGAATTCCTGCGTGATCCGGGCAAGTTTCAGAAACTGGGCGGTAAGATCCCGCGTGGTGTGTTGATGGTGGGCGCACCCGGTACCGGTAAAACCTTGCTGGCCAAGGCGATTGCCGGTGAAGCCAAGGTGCCGTTCTTTACGATTTCCGGTTCTGACTTTGTTGAAATGTTTGTCGGCGTTGGCGCATCGCGTGTACGGGATATGTTCGAGCAAGCCAAGAAGCATGCACCCTGCATTATTTTCATCGATGAAATCGATGCCGTGGGTCGTCATCGTGGTGCCGGTTTAGGCGGGGGTCATGATGAACGCGAACAGACCTTGAATCAGTTG
>VAPK010335652.1_pt1 | contig 11970 bp, 9 predicted proteins | sample 3395031 | NCBI WGS metagenome assembly VAPK01 (sample SAMN08290443, study PRJNA428436) | hydrothermal vent metagenome | isolation source: Deep-sea hydrothermal vent chimney 1 | place: Pacific Ocean: Juan De Fuca Ridge | reverse complement strand
GGTTACATTATCTAAAAAACAAGAAACAATTTTAAAAACGATCAATCGAAATTTACTGAAGATGTAATGTAGTGTATAAAATTAAGGACGAATTAGGGTTACGAGAAAGCACGACAAACCTAAATCATGATAATCAACCAACAACGAAAAAAACACCATCACACATCCTCCCAGACTGACACCAAAAAAATCTCAGTCAAACTTATCAGCCTAGGCTTGCTCAGTATGCTTACCTATGCCGCGTTAGCGTTTTATTCGAATCAATCAAGCCCCCTTGATATCACCGCCTATCTTGCTCTGTTTGCCATCGCTTTTTCCTTGTATGGCTGGATCGCCTATCAATTAATGCATCACAACAGCCACCCTTCCCTCAAAATCATTATTGGCTTTGCTGTTGTATTCCATCTCATCGGTATCATCAGCACCCCACAATTTGAAGATGATTTTTTTCGCTATTTATGGGATGGTTATATTTTTTTTGAATCAGGCAATCCTTATCAGCATGCACCGAGTGCTTATTTTTCCGACACATCCATTCCGGCGATCTACCAAAATCTATTAAATCAAATTAACTACCCGGATATCAAAACAATCTACGCCCCGCTGTTACAATACAGTTTTTGGTTATCGCATGGGCTATTCCCCGCCGATATCTTAGGATTAAAAATAATTTATAGCCTTTGCAACCTGGCCATCATTTTGATGTTAGTCAAACTGACTAAGGCCAGACATATTTTATTCTATGCCTGGAATCCATTGGTCATCAAAGAGGTGGCGTTTACTGCCCATCCGGATATACTAGGCATCGTATTTCTCATTGCGGCCATTTATTTTTTTACCAGCCAACCAAAAACAGCGGCCATCTGTCTTGGACTCAGCGTTTGCAGCAAACCTTTTGCCTGGATTATTGCCATCTATATTTTGTGGCGATTTAAACTCACTCAATTTATTGTTTTTTTACTGACCGTTGCGATCCTATATTCCCCCTTTATTATGGCTGGAAATGAATCGGCGGGGCTATTCGCCTTTGGCAACCATTGGGAATTTAACGCCGCCATTTATAGCCTGTTCAGTTATGCGATGCCAAATCACTACGCAAAAGCCGTCGGTGGCGTACTATTTATGGGGATGATGATTTATTATTTTGTGTTATTTCAAAAAACCAGCGTTGCCAACATTCGCGGAGATTTATTAATCGGCAGCTTATTATTATTGTCCCCGGTGATTAACCCATGGTACCTTTTATGGGTATTACCTTTCGCCGCAATGCGTAATTATATAACGCCGTGGGTCATGTCTTTCGCCTTATTGTTTTCGTATTTTTCGGGAATCAATTTGCACAGCGAACATCTGCAAGCCTATCAATTAGCTAGCTGGGTAAAACCGGTCGAATACACACTCATCACATTTTCGATCGCCTATGACATAAGAAAACACTTAGCGAATTCACGTAGAATGGATTAATCCACGCTTCCATTTTTCCGATCCACTCAACATACACCACATTTAATTCATGATGAACTTCAAAAAAATGACAACCATCAAAACGCCACTGACCTGGGGTCTGTTTTTTCTACTCTCCCTAGCGATACTCAATGGAATCGCGTGGCATTATACCGAACCCAGAGAAATTAAAATATCTCGCACGCAAGCACAGCAAATTGGCCAAAAAATTTGGTTAAATGAAGCCGATGGCCGACGAGAAAATCTTGTTGTGTGGAATCAAGGCGAGGATTTTCCCTCGCTGGGTATCGGTCATTTTATCTGGTACCCACCGGGTATTGAATCTAATTTTCAAGGAAGCTTTCCTGATTTGCTAGAGCACCTGGCAAAAACTCAGCCACTACCTGTTTGGCTGGTGAATATTAAAAACCCACCTTGGCATTCAAGAGAACAATTTCTTGCAGAAAAACACAGTCAATTTACCGCCCAACTCAGAGAATTTTTACAAAATACTATCGGAGAACAAACACAATACCTCATTAATCGCCTAGAAAACGCCTTACCGTTAATGCTCAAAGCCATAAAAAACCCCTTCGAAAGAAAGCATGTAGAGGAAATTTTTTATCACATTGTCATGCAACAAAATGGAGTTTATGCACTAGTCGACTACGTCAATTTCAAAGGAGAAGGCCTCTCCCCTAAAGAACGTTATAAGAATCAAGGTTGGGGTTTAGCCCAAGTTCTGCGGCACATGTGGGGCAAATCAGACAATCTGATGCAAGCATTTGTTGAGGCCGCTGACTATGTGTTAACTCGTCGTGTTGAAAACGCACCTCAGGATGAAACCCGCTGGTTGCCCGGTTGGCGCAAGCGTTTGCAAACCTACCGTCAAAGATAAGAGGGTATATTCCAGGGCTAACCATAATAACAAATCATGGCATCATGGTACCGCTGGCGGGACATCCCGTTTATTTGGTGATTTTTTAATTATTCCTGTCCACAGAATTTTTTGCGTGCGGCGCGCTCAGATTTAAAGGGTAAAAGGAATAGGCTCAATATGGATTCCAGGATCTTAACTGACTAATAGCTGAACAAGCCTACTGCTTTTTTATTCACATAGTTTGATATTTGTTCAATCGGTGCCAAAGTTTCCCCTTGGCACAACGAGCTATCCAAAGCAAGATTGTCATTACGTACAGTTAACGCGAATCGTAAAACTCGGATAAAACAATTTCTGGAGCAAGATGTATGGCCATCAATCCCTCTTACTGAGCGTGGCCGAAAAATGTCTCACCAGAAAGAAGAATCGTTGCTGGGTTATGAAGATTTATCGAAATGATAATTGATTCCTCAGCCATCGTCGCGATTATTATTACCCTGGATCAAGAGGCTCTACGAATCACCTTTAAAACCATAGCAGGATCTTTCCTCTATCACTTTGAGAAAATTTTCGATAAATTCATTCAGTGGTCGTTTGCCTTGCTCCCAGTTTCGTAACGTCTCCACATTAATGCCAAACGAGGCAGAAAATTCAGTCTGTGACATATTTAATTTGTCGCGTATTTTCTTGATATCGACGAATGTATAATGCGTTGTAACGGAACCTTTTGTGTTACCTTTTGAATACTCAACCGCTTGTTCTAACCCTCGCTTGATACTTTCAAACGCTTTACTCATTGTTATGTTCCTCATGTTTTTTAATTAACATAGGAATAACTTTTGACAAGTCGTTCCGTTTTCGTTAGATTTAATTTCTCGTTTTTACCAAATATCGTAATTAAAAATAACGGCAGCAATTCACTATGATAATAATAAAGGGATGTGATTTTTGCATTTCCCGAACAGCACAACGCAGGGCCGATCGAACCATTTCGTGGCACAATATTTTTTGTGCGCCGAAAGCTCACAACGGTAAAAAAATAAATTCTGGCCTTTATATCAGCACGTCGATAATTCGGCATCGTTTTCCGTAGGGTGCGTTATACACACCATTTTGCATAGCCCCCACCCCAACGATGGAGCCATTTTCATGAGGGTTGTCATGTTCATTGTTGTGTTGGTGCATGCAATGCACCCTACCGGGCTTCTTGACCCGGACCACGCTCGGTTCAGCAGACCGTTGAAGCCTCATCTTATGAGACGGACAGCAGACACTTCTTGAGGGGAAAAGGCGACATTTTTTTAGGTATGTTTGTTTGACGATAAGTGATCACAAACGCAACAACGCTAGTAGTTCATCGGTGGTAATTTTGCCACTGACATCGGTGCCTTCTAACAGACTATCGGCAAGGTCGCGCTTTTGTTGGTGAAGTTCGACAATTTGTTCTTCGATGGTATCGGCAACAATTAATCGATAAATCGTCACGGGGCGTTGTTGCCCAATCCGGTGCGCTCGATCCGAGGCTTGATCTTCCACCGCCGGATTCCACCATGGGTCCATGTGAATCACATAATCGGCCGCGGTCAGGTTTAAACCGACCCCGCCCGCTTTGAGGCTAATCAAGAAAATATCGCCCCCACCCGCCTGAAAAGCATCGACTCGCTGCTTACGTTGTTTAGTTGTGGTGGAGCCATCCAGGTATTGATAAGCAATCTTAGCTTCATCCAGATACGCCTTCAACAAACCCAAGTGTGCCACAAATTGACTGAACACCAAGGCCTTATGCCGATTATCCAGCAACTCGGTAACAATATTCTTAAACGCGGTGAATTTAGCACTGCTAATGCCAATATCCGGCACCACTAATTGCGGATGACAACAGGCTCTGCGCAAGCGAGTGATTTCTGCCAGTATTTGCAAGTGCTTGGCACCCGCTTTTTCAGCGCTATTATCCAAACTTTGCAAAACATGCAAGCGCAAGGCTTGATAAAAGGCGGTTTCTTCTTCGTTCATGTTAACTTGTATGACAATTTCGGTACGCGATGGCAATTCTTTTAACACTTGACTTTTATTACGACGTAACACAAACGGTTGTATCAAACGTTTTAATCGCTGACGCGCCGCTGAATCTGACTGTTCCGCCTGACCATAGCGTGCCATAAATTGCTCGTATGACCCTAGCAGCCCTGGATTAATAAAACGAAACAAATTCCACAATTCACCCAAATGATTTTCGACCGGGGTACCCGTCATAATCATCTTGAAATTGCCTTGCAATTGCATGGCGGCTTTAGAACGCTTAGCCTGCCTATTTTTTATCGCTTGGGCTTCATCCAGCACCACCACCTGCCAGGCCACCTTGGATAATAAGTCGGATTCAATTTGTAACAAACCGTAAGAACAAACCAATACATCATAGGCCGCTAATTCAGCCAATTGGCTTGCCCTGTCACTCACATTATGTAATAAAATAGGCGTTAATGTAGGTGCAAAACGCGAGCACTCATCCAACCAATTCATACACACCGAGGTCGGCGCCACCACCAAATTGGGTCCCTGTGGCGCTTGTGCCACTAAATAGGCCAAGGCCTGCAGCGTTTTCCCTAAACCCATATCATCGGCTAAACAGGCCCCCACCCCCCAATGGGCAAGACGCGCTAACCAACGATATCCTTCCAACTGATAGTCACGCAACTCCGCCGTTAGCGTCGACGGTACCTCAGCCACCAAGGCTTCACCGGATTTAATCTGTGCAACATGTGCCCGCCAATGCTTATCGGTTTTGACATTATCTAGCTCATCAAGCATATCTGCCATCACTATGGCGCTGACGGGGGCAAATCGCCGGCCGTTGTTATCGGCTTCGGTATACGCCGCCAAGGCATCAAGGCGCTCACGAAACTGTTGTGTAAGTGCAACAAATTCATTTTCGCCAACCGGTAAAAATCGACCCGGCGTGGTGTCGATCAACGCTAATAAACTCTGCATGTCCATCACTTGATTGGTATCGATTTTTAGTTCACCCGACACATGAAACCAATCACGCTGACGTTTGACATCGACTTGCCAATGATTGGTCGACAACTCTCGTGTCACCTTGAACTTCTCACCTTCTGGCCATTCGATGTTGGCTTGTTCAGCGACTCCGTGTAGCTGCAATATCAATTCAAAACATTGTTCTGTTTCTTCAATTGACCAGTCATACCCCGGCGCACTTTGCGATTGCAATACTGGACAAGCGGCAACCAGTTGATCACACACGTTGGTCTCTTGTACTAAATCACGTTTCGTTTGCAACCGTTCATTATCCACTTCAACCAGCAAGTTTTTGCCACCTTCACCTGGCGGATAATCCGGTCCCCTTTCACCAAAGGGTTTGATTAACATACGCACTTGCAAACCATCATCCATTGGCGACAACTGAAGGCATGGCGTCATATCGGGCTCTACCAAGGTGGATTGCGCGATCTCAGTATCAAAATCAGAATGCACCGTGACATCTTGCGCCAGCGAGCTAATAATAGCTTGGGTTTTTGCCAGGGCTTGTTTGGGCACTTTTAAACCTTTTTTAAGTATCGCCGAAACCTTGGCATGGGTCTCGTTCATATTAAAAAAAGCAAAGCGTCGTGTATCCAGTTTCTCCACGGCATAACCTGCGGCACCACTTGGCATCTCGGGATACAACGTGATTTCCACTTGATCACCTAGCTCACGCACCCGTAACTCGGGTATTGCCACCACTAACTCCATGGGTCGCGTCGGATGAGACTTATCGAACAATGCGGGATGTCCCGCCATTTTAGTGAATGCCTGCACCATGTCAAAGGCGTAATAAGGCTCATGATACCGATCCACCTGCCCGCCCAGCCCTGAGTCTTCTTGAATACAAGCACATATCCGTCGATCTTGATCAGTCAAATAATCAAATGTTCTATGATACAAACGCTGAAGAGCCACCGGTCGACCTTTCGACCATTCTCCATTTTTAAGTATTTTTTATTCGCGTGCTTCAATGCCGGCCTCTCGATGCGTCGTATCAATGAACCAAGCTAATCGCATGGTTTTATTTTGTGCTTCATTGACAGCCGGCTTCGCCTCTGATGTTAATTGCAACAAAGCATCTAAAGATCGCTCCCAGGGCTCCTTCATTCGATAAATGTCTGCCACCAAGCACCACTCAGAATGTTCGATCACATTAAATGAGCTTTTATTGTTTTTGATTTTTAACCGGCTGAACAACGCCGGCATTTGATAGGCCAGCCAGTGCAGTTGACTAGCCTTAAGTCGATCATTGATGGCGACAATATGCGTTTTTTTTTGCACACCCAGTTTCGGTGAAAACCAAGCATGCAAAAAAGCATTCATCAGACCAAAAAAATTCTTAGGAATATGTTGTTTATTGCATAAAGATACCAGCTTTTCATCGGATTCATCATTGCCATCAAGCACATTAAAAATGACTAATAGCTCTTGATAATATCGATCCAGCGGATGCATCATGTGCTTCGGCTGTTTTTGTAAAAAATCCAACGCCAGTGCCATCGACTGTCGATCGCCACACGCCAGCAAAGCGATAGGATACAATAAACCACTGAGCGAACGAAAATAATGACTCTTTTTTTTACTAATCCCTCGATGCCTTCTTATTTTTTCAAGTGCGGATAGAAATAACCTCACAGCTTGCACATTGTCACCCTGCATAAAAACCAAACAACCACGGATAGCCTCCCGCTCAACCATATCAATGTTCTTTAATAGATCTTGTAAAGCCTGGTGCTGCCCGGTGATAAGATAGGCATCGGTTAAGGCGATGAACAAAAACTCCTGATTTTGTTTATCACGCACGGCGACAATTTTTTTCTCCATGACAGGGATCAAGTCTGCGACGGGCAATAAGGCAAGCCACCGCATACGCGTAATCTCTTGATAAGCTCGGCCTATGAGCTCATCAGGCAAACGAGTTAACCAATCCACATCAAACGGATTGAGCCCCATTAAAACCAATGGACTTAGCATTGGATATTTATATGAGATTCGATCAAGCATAGCTAAGCAACGCTGTGCCTGTTTCACATCTCTTATAGACAAAAAATAACGAAAGGCGCGAATCCAATGGTAGGAGTTAACGTAAGATCCTGCAAAATCGGCTAATAAATCCAATATATTTTCTCGCAATACCGCCGCCCATTGCTCAACATGACCTTGCGCCACCGCCTCCCGCATCACCATTTCAGTTATCAAAAAATGGCATATGTACTCAGCACGATCCCCATATTGCACAACAACACCTAAGGCATTCAGTTGTTGCACGTAATCCGTGGTCGCCTTAAAGCTAAAAATTTTGTCGTTTTCATCACGGATATCCAAACTCTTTAAGCTGCGATTTAAATCACTAATCGTCATCACCCCGTAGTCGATGGCCATCAATTGCAGCATCACTTGCATAGGCGATGACAATTGATGATATTTAGCCATCAATGCCTCACGCAAGACATGGCACGAATCATCTAGCCACGCCGTCGATTGGTTCGCCCACATAACGTCATACAGGGTAAGTTTTTTCACATCCATGGTATATAAGATTGTTAGTTCGAAATTGATGTCAAGTCTCAGTCAAGGAACAGTCTATCTTTTTTTCAACAAATCACTGTTGAAGTTCCTCCCATGATTAAAATTAATGCAAGCAACATTTTTTGTATTTTTTTCCACTACCGCATGGACAATAATCATTACGACCCACCCGTGGTGACTCACGGCGAATGGGTAACGCCGGCGATTTATCCCCCTTCCTTTGTGCTAGCCAATACCCGTGAATCTCACGGGCGGCCGGAGAAATTTTTTGCTGAATTTTTTCAATTTCAGAGTCGTTAAATTTTTCAAGCACCTGCCAACCATCATCGCTGGCAAATGTCCTGATTGGCATTAGCATCATATTCATTTCCCGACCACCTATATCCCATTGATTAGCCGCCAACTCCACCCCTCGCACATACCCACTGCACCAATCATCAACAAGCGTGTACCATTTACCCTTAACTTTGCGCTGAAGAAACAGCGGCTCAAAATCCTCAGGATGTTCCATCAATCCACTAGCAATACCATTCATATGACGAACCATTAATGAAAAAATATCCTGGAACGCTTGCTCATTTTCCCACACCGGCTCGAAGTCACCCCAAATAGCGGCTAGCCATTGCGATGGCGGAATAAGAGTCGGACCGCTAACAATGGCCACAAACAATCCATCCAGCTCAGAAACATCCAATATCCCCTCATCCTTATCCTCGGTATCTGTGTTATCATCAATCCGCTCAAGTAAAAACTCATCAAGATAATCAAACTCTTCTTCGCTTAACATTGAAAAATTTTCCTTCATTATCTAATATCCTATCATTTCATTCATTGCCTCTTCCGAACGTGGCATCGTTTCCTGAGTCAGCCTTTCCAACGCCAGCAGATTTTAAAATGGATTTCACCGAGGGAGACACTGATTGCCTGACAAAATTCTACCATAACTCTCAATCTTCTATTTAAAATCATAGAGATACTCAAGCAAAAAAAACAGACAATGATACCAAGCTTGGGCAATCTAGCAGTTGAAAATCTCTAAGGAATTTGATTTTAAAGGGTTTTTCTGAAGAAGATAAGACTTATTACATGGCCAACAGCAAAAAATTTCTATCGAATCAAGGATCAAGCGCGACCAAATGATAGGCTGCCCAAGCTCGGACATACGACTCTCGTTGATTTTTTAAAGGGTCACCTTGATATGGATGGAGTACGGCATTCTCCAAGCGCGCAAAATCTATCCCGCTGATGTTCAAAGTCACGCCAATCAAACCCTGTCATTGCCGGGTGAACCTTGCTCATGACAAGCAATCGTCGCACATTCAATATCCGCATTTTTGTCATCCAGTCACTCAAGTGCATTGACCGTTTCATCATCTTGCATCAATGGCTGCAATAACTGCTCCCAAGCCTCTCGCCCCATCCGGTAACTTTAAATGGTTAGCCAAATTTTCAAGCGCGGTTAACGCATCCGCCATGAGTGATGCAATAACGTGCTATATTGCGCTTCTGGCAATATTTCCAGGGCAGTTTCCATAGATGCTGTCACCAGCTTATCAACTCTCGCTGCACCTCATATGATTTCCTTTTAACTATTCAATAATATGATTTTCATTATTTGGGAAATGAAATGGCAACATCTTCATAATCGGGTAAATAATTTTTAAACTCTCTCGCTATCTCATCGACAACTTTATATTGAGCGATGGTTTTCATAGAAAAACAAGCTGAGATGATACCCTCATTTTTTTTCGATATGGATATAACGATACTTCGTTTATCATCAGTAAATTTATGTGCTGCAGCACGCGCATCACTTCTATGCTAATTTACCGGAGAACATGATAAGATTATGTCAACGTTAAATTTCACCTTAAGCCATCCTGCATCATAACTTCAAACCTTGGTTGACGGCTCTCAGCCAATCTGGATCACTTTGCCCATCTTCCTAGTGCTACATCCTTAGTCTGAATTTCACAAACCTCATATTCTGATGAATATGAGGTCTTTATCGACTGAATCATGTCACTTATTTTTAAGCATGTCTTTCAAGTCGGCAAATGGATTGAAGGTGGCTGCCTCACTTTGTTTTTTTTCTTCTCCAGCACCGGTGGCTTCTAACAATCGTTGGTGTTCATTATCATGGCAATACATACACAATAATTCCCAGTTACTACCATCCGCTGGATTATTATCATGATCGTGATCCCGATGATGCACCGTCAGCTCAGAAAGATTTTGGCGAGTAAATTCACGGCTGCAACGACCGCATATCCAGGGATACATATTAATTGCCAATTCACGATATGATTTTGCCCGCTCGTCCTGATACCGGCGGTTATCCGCAATAATTTGATCTAATTTTTCTTTTGATGTCTTGTTGTCGCTCATACACTTCTCCTCACCATGCCTAGCCATTTACACCACACGTCTAGCAAACCAGATAATGTGCCGCGCCCCTTTCGATCCATGGGCACGCACACGCTTTTCATCGACCTCAAACCCCACCTTTCGCAACCGTTGCAAAAACTCGGGTGCCGGACCCGCCGACCACACCGCCAACACCCCTTGAGGACGCAGTGCCACATAGACCGCATTCAACCCATTGATGCTATAGAGCCAATTGTTCTTCTTACGAGTGAGCCCTTCAGGGCCGTTATCTACATCCAGTAAAATAGCATCATAAACTTGCGGCTCGGCCTTTATCAGACGAGCAACATCTTTTTCGTGCACCGTCACTCGTGGATCTTCGAGTGAATGCGCGGCAGATGGACCAAGCAAGCTCCGATTCCACGCCACCACAGCGGGTACTAATTCAGCCACTATCAGCTGCGCTTGGTCACCGACGTGCCGAAGCGCCGCCGCCAAGGTAAACCCCATGCCCAAACCACCGATGAGCAGGCGCGGATTTGAACAATCCACCAGCCTCGCGCAGGTCTGTTCAGCAAGTGCATCTTCGGACCCATGGACACGGCTGTTCATCAGCTCACCACGGCCCACCAATTTGATCGAAAATTCATCGCCTCGCCGATATAAGCTCAATTCTCCACCGTTTCCCGGCACTGGTGCACTCTCAAGTAAAACCCAAGGCGTCATAAATAGCATCCGGGACAAACGGGTATCACGGCCCTAGCAAACGTAACAGCCTCACCTAATAACTTTATCACTCGATTGACCCCCCTGCTTAATGTTATTGAACCCATGCTTAAAAAATCACCAAATCCAGCTAAATTTGCTCGCCTTTGAAAACTTTCCAACCGCACAAACTAAGGCCAGCCGATTAAATATCAAGCAAAACCCGACGACGGCAACTTAATTCACGACTGGCAACCGGCAAATTCGCCATTTTAAACCAACAGGACTGCCCCGCCTAGTACGCTATCCTCTAAGTTCCGCCCCTTATTCATGACACGGTCACCGAATCGTTGGATGGATTTAAGTGAAACAAATCCACCCGACCCATGCTCACCGGCGCATAAAGCGCGGGATTAGAGACTAAATTTAATGAATACGGTTAATTGCTTGCTATAATAATGCCTGACATTAACCAACAGAACCCAATGAAAATACCAAAGAGATTACACCCACTTATTGATAGCGGCTTAATCGACGATATCATCTGTCAGCTAAAGAGTGGAAAAGAGGCCCAAGTTTACATGGTTCGCTGTGGTGGAATCGTGCGCTGCGCTAAGGTTTATAAAGAGGCCAAGCAACGCAGTTTCAAGCAGGCTGTGCAGTATCAAGAGGGTCGAACCACACGTAACAGTCGCCGCTCTCGCGCCATGCAAAAGCGCACCCGTTACGGCCAAAAAGAGAGCGAACAGGCATGGCTCTGTGCTGAAGTCGAGGCGCTCTATCAACTCGCTGCGGCCGGGGTGCGCGTACCCCAGCCCTATGGTTTTATCGACGGCGTGCTACTCATGGAGCTTATCACCGACAGCAACGGCCATGCTGCCCCACGCCTTGGTGAAATCATATTCAGTCGCGAGCAAGCGCTGGAATACCACGACAGGCTTATCAGCGAAATCGTGCGCATGCTCTGTGCTGGATTAGTCCACGGCGATCTCTCTGAATTCAAT
>VAPK010315236.1_pt1 | contig 11970 bp, 7 predicted proteins | sample 3395031 | NCBI WGS metagenome assembly VAPK01 (sample SAMN08290443, study PRJNA428436) | hydrothermal vent metagenome | isolation source: Deep-sea hydrothermal vent chimney 1 | place: Pacific Ocean: Juan De Fuca Ridge | reverse complement strand
TCATAAAAACCTCTTATTTGACGTTTTGCATCAATCAAAATAAACTGTTCGGTATGAATAAAATCTTGATCGCCACCATCTCCTTCATCTAACACAGCAAAATAAGATTTACGAGCCAATTCATAGATCTGTTTCTTATCTCCTGTTACTAAATTCCACTTTTCATCAATCACACCTTTTTTATCAGCATAAGCTCTTAACACAGAAACACTATCAATTGTTGGCGTAACTGAATGTGATAAAAATTGTACGGTGCTGTCATTTTTATAATACGCTTGTAAATCGGCCATATTAGTGGTCATTATAGGGCAAATACTTGCACATCTAGTAAAAAAGAAATCTGCTACATAAATTTTATTTATATAATCTTGCTCAGTAATTGTATTGCCATTTTGATTGATTAATTGAAAATTAGCAATTTTATGATTTGAGCGAATATGTTTGACTTTATCATCAACTAATCTCGGATTCACATCTGCTGGATTATAAACTGGCAATCTTCTTTTTGGAGTCAATAAAAAATAACCTATAATTACCATAATCACAAACAAAACGGCTACTTTAATTATGGTAGAAAATGATTTTTTAAAAAAGGATATGTCCATTTTATTTTATATATTTGGAGAAATTAATTTACATCCTAACTTTTGCAAAGTTATTGTTTATGAAGAGAATATTCCCCTTAATTCTATTGATTTTTTCTTGTACAATATATGGTCAAGAAAAAATGAACATCCAAGATGTTTATCTGCAAGAATTAATTACCAGTACCGATACCAATAATTTAGCAAACATTAATGCTGATAATTTGAATTGGAGAGAAACTACTGTTAACAAAATCACTTCTGAAGTACATAATAAATCTAGCTTTTACAAAACTGCTATGATTCTACATATGTTAAAATACAAACTTGGTGATGAAGATTACACCAATGCTATTGATTCCTATTTATTAGAGTTGAATGAAAATAACACAACGGCAACTTTACATAGTTTTCAAGCTAGTATAGAAGCTACATCTAATGAAGATCTATCAGGTTTTTTTAACGATTGGTTTATCGGCTCAGGCTTTCCTTCATACGAAGTTAGCTGGTTTCAGAACAAAAAAACAAAAGCAATTAGTATTACTGCCACACAAGAACAATCTAACAATTCAGTGTCATTTTTTGAAATGCCTTTACCTATTAAAGTAAGTAACAAAAATGGCGATTCACAAATTATCAGATTAGAGTTGAGTGAAAACAAACAAAGCTTTAAAGGAATGTTATCTTTTGAAATTGATTCAGTAGTAGTTGACCCAGAATTTCAATTGATTAGCAACAACAATACTATCAAAAATGGTGTTGACCAAGAAATATTAAACAAGACTATTTCTCTATACCCTAACCCTGCAACAAATCACATCAACATTCAAAATAGTAGTGATGCTATTGTTGAAAAAGTGTCATTTTTTAATATGCTAGGTAAATTGGTTTTTGAAGAAGAAAATCCGCTTCTAGCCATCAATTTAAAACCTTTAGGTTTTGGTATTCATTTGGTTAAAATTGAAACTGACCAAGGTGTTCTACATAAAACCATCTTAAAAGAACAATAACATTTTATCTCTCACTTAAATTAACAAATATTTTACGTTTGTCAAACATCTATAATTAGCTATAAAATCTTACATTTGCACGTTTTGAATTAAATTACAGAACAATTCTTTATATGGACATTTTAATTAAAGTATCACAATTTATATTAAGCTTATCATTTTTGATAGTTTTGCATGAACTTGGTCATTTTATTCCTGCAAAATTATTCAAGACTAGAGTTGAAAAATTTTATTTATTTTTTGATTATAAATTCTCACTTTTCAAGAAAAAAATTGGAGAAACCACTTATGGTATTGGTTGGATTCCACTTGGTGGATATGTAAAAATATCAGGAATGATTGACGAAAGCATGGATACCGAACAAATGAAGGAAGAACCAAAACCATGGGAATTCCGTTCTAAACCAGCTTGGCAACGTTTAATTATTATGTTGGGTGGTGTTACCGTTAATTTTATATTAGGTATTTTGATTTATATCATGATTTTAAATGTTTGGGGAGAAGATTATGTTGCAACTACTGACGTAAAAAACGGATTCTCTGTACCTAAAATATTTGAACAATATGGTTTTAAAAATGGAGATCAAATTCAGAAAGTAAATGGGAAAATACCGTTTGACGTAACATCAGTAAATAAAGAATTATTTCTAAGAGATGTTCAGAGCATTGAAGTAAAACATTTAAGTGGTACAACAGAAAAAATAAGTTTACCAGAAGACATTGGTTTAACCATGTGGACGAATGGTATTATGGAACCTTTCTCTCCAAGAATTGAAGCAGTTTTAGACAGCATACTTCCTAATACACCTGCTTTAAAAGCTGGACTATTAAAAAATGATAAAATTATATCAGTTAATGGTGAAAATATTCAATCTTGGGATGAATTCACCACAGCCATAAAAGAAAATACAGCTCATAAAGAAATGTCATTTTTAGTGCTTAGGAAAGAAAATAAAATCACAATTAATGTTACTCCTTCTGAAGATAATAAAATTGGTGTTGCTCCAGTATTCCCTTCTTACTTAGTAAATAGAAATCACAAAGATTATTCTTTTGCTGAAAGCATCCCCAAAGGCACTTCAAAAGCTTATTGGACTTTACGTGATTATATAGCTCAGTTTAAATATGTATTCACCAAAAAAGGAGCTACAGCTCTTGGTGGTTTTGGTACGATATTAAGCATTTTTCCAACTACTTGGGATTGGCATCGTTTCTGGGGCTTGACCGCATTCTTATCTATTATGTTAGCTTTTATGAACTTATTACCAATACCTGCTTTAGATGGAGGTCATGTAGTGTTTACACTTTATGAAATGATTTCTGGTCGTAAACCAAGTGATAATTTTTTAGAAAAAGCTCAAATTGTAGGATTTATATTCTTAATTACACTATTACTTTATGCTAATGGGAATGATGTCTATAAATGGATTACAGGTAAGTTTTAATTATCGACAAATAATAATATAAAAAACCCTCATTGTACAATGAGGGTTTTTTATATTCTGAATATTTAGTTTTGTTTGTTAAAATAGGTATGATACCTCTATCAGAATCTATCCTTTCTTTTTATCTTGCTTTTCTGCCCATTCTTTAGCTCTGGTTGTACGCTTTGCAGAACCAGGGTGAGAAGATGTTAAAGATCCTTTACCACCATCAGCACTTAAATCTGCTAATTTTTGAAACGCAGCCGACATACCATGATAATTAAAGTTATGTTTTACCAAAAACTTAAAACCATATTCATCCGCAGAAGATTCATTTGTTTGTGAAAATTGTGCATTTGCAACAGTCTCTACAAAATTCCCAATTTCTTCATCTGCCAAAACTTTACCTGCATTTGAATTTGCCACTGCAATATCTTTAGCTGCAGAAATGGCATAAGCTGATTGATAGCGTTTCTTCGAGTGACCTAATTTTACATGACCAATTTCGTGACCAATAACGCTTAAAATTTCATCATCAGTCATTAAATCCATCAGTCCTGCCATCACTCTCACACTTCCGTCAGGTGTTGCAAAAGCATTGATATCGACAACACTATAGACTTTGAAATTAAGCTTTAAACCATCTTCATTTTCTAACCCTGACACCAACTTACTTAGTCTATCTGCATAAGGGTCTCCTGCTTCAGCTATAGGATTATTTTCATCCATCCACTTAACAGACTGTAAAGATAATGTTGCCATGTCTTCATCTGATAATGTTGCCGCTTTTACTAATTTTTTCCCAGCTTCAATATTTTTTGTTTTACTCAGTATTTTACCAAACTGAGCATTTGCATTTATGGCAACAATAGATATTACCATTAATAAAATAATTTTTCTTTTCATAACATTCCTGTTTTTATGGATTAATTTACCGTTGTAATATTTGATAAAATATTACAACGGTATTTATTCACGTAAATATAGTTCTAAAATCTAAATAAAACCTAAAGGCAAAATAAAAGCGTTAGGTTTATAAACCTGAGTTTCAAAATTTTAATTTAATCAGAATGATAATTAATCTGCTAAAATGATAATTTTATTTTCTTTTAACTCAATAGTTCCTGAATTAATGGATAAATAAGTACCATCATCATCTCCTTTGGTAAACTTATCTTTATTTTCTTCATCAATAGAGAAATTTCCATAAATTTTAACCACACCTTCTTTTAGTAAAGATACTATTGGAGCGTGATTGCTTAACATTTGAAACTCACCATTAATACCTGGTACAGCAACAGAATCAACTTCTCCGTTAAATAAAATAGCTTCAGGTGATACAATTTCTAATAACATAATTTTTCAGTATTCAGTATTCAGTATTCAGTATTCAGTCACATTACTGTAAACTGCAACTGCAATACTGCCAACTAGTTTTACGCTTCTGCTAACATTTTTTCACCTGCTTCAATAGACTCTTGTATAGAACCTTTTAAGTTGAATGCTGCTTCTGGTAAATGATCTAACTCACCAGCCATAATCATATTAAATCCTTTAATAGTATCTTTAATATCTACCAAAACACCGGGTATACCAGTAAATTGTTCTGCCACATGGAAAGGTTGAGATAAGAAACGTTGTACTTTACGAGCTCTATAAACAACTAATTTATCTTCTTCACTCAATTCTTCCATCCCAAGAATTGCAATAATATCTTGTAATTCTTTATAACGTTGTAATAGTTCTTTTACATTCTGTGCACAATTATAATGATCATCACCTAATATTTCAGCTGTTAAAATTCTAGAAGTAGAATCTAACGGATCTACCGCAGGGTAGATACCTAGCTCCGCAATTTTACGTGACAATACTGTTGTTGCATCTAAGTGGGCAAATGTTGTTGCAGGGGCAGGATCTGTTAAATCATCTGCAGGTACATACACCGCTTGTACAGATGTAATAGAACCTGTCTTGGTTGAAGTAATACGTTCTTGCATCGCTCCCATTTCTGTAGCTAATGTTGGTTGGTAACCTACCGCAGAAGGCATACGACCTAATAATGCTGATACTTCAGAACCCGCTTGTGTAAATCTAAAAATATTATCAACAAAGAACAATACATCTTTACCTTGACCATCACCAGAACCATCACGGAAATATTCAGCAATAGTTAAACCTGATAAGGCTACACGTGCACGAGCCCCTGGAGGTTCGTTCATTTGTCCAAATACAAATGTTGCCTTAGACTCTCTCATACCTGCTTTATCAACTTTAGATAAATCCCATCCGCCTTCTTCCATAGAGTGCATAAAATCATCACCATATTTGATAATGCCAGATTCTAACATTTCTCTTAATAAATCATTTCCTTCTCTTGTACGCTCTCCTACTCCAGCAAATACAGAAAGACCACCATGCCCTTTGGCTATATTATTAATCAACTCCATCAACAATACTGTTTTACCAACACCCGCACCACCAAATAAACCAATTTTACCACCTTTTGCATAAGGCTCAATCAAATCGATTACTTTAATACCAGTAAATAAAACTTCTGTTGAAGTTGATAATTCTTCAAATTTAGGTGCTTGCCTGTGAATTGGCAAACCATCTTTACCCTCTTTTGGCAAATCTCCTAAACCATCAATGGCATTACCAGTTACATTAAAAAGTCTACCGTAAATATCATCACCGATTGGCACTTGAATCGGACTACCAGTGGCAACAACTTCATAACCTCTACTTAAACCATCAGTAGAATCCATCGCAATACAACGAACGGTATCTTCACCTATATGTTGTTCAACTTCTAGTACTAATATAGAACCATCTTTTCTGTGAATTTCTAAGGAATCATGTATTCTAGGAAGGTCTGAACCTGCAGAAAATGCAACATCAATCACGGGACCAATAATTTGAGCAACTTTACCTGTAACTTTAGCCATTATTTATTTTTTATTTTGTTTTCTCCTTTATTTTAAAAATCTATATACTTTTAAAATAAAAAATATTGTTTTTTCAAGGTGCAAAGATAATTTATTTACTGTAAAATAAGAAATGTTTTTCTTTAATTTTTTAGCAAAAAAAATGCTCCGATTTCTCGAAGCATTTAGTACTATAAAATTTTATTAAAATCTATTGATTGATTGTCCAAGACACATAGAACTGAGAACCTATCGCACCAGTACCTGGAGCACTAAAATATTCTTGACCACCAATATTAGAACCTCCAATTTTAAAGATAGATTTGATCTTTGGTACAGAATAGTTTATTTGAGCATCAACAACTGTTCTAGAATCTACCATTATATCAACAGAACTTGATTGCCAAAAGTATTCATCATTCCATCTTGCATTGATGTTAAATCCAAAATTTTTGAACAAATTAGCATGACCTAAAGAAAATTTTATTTTATTCTCTGGTGTATTAAAACCTGATCTAAATCCTGGATCACTAGCTTGATCAAAATCTAACTTCGCATACGTATAATTAACGCCTACATTAAACCCTCCTATTTTAGTATCTAAACCTAGACTAGCTCCATAAGAAGAAATATCAGCTACAGAATTAGTATATGTTTGAATAACTTTAATATTACCTGTTGCCACATCAATAGCTCCTGAAAAAGTAGTCAAATCTGTTGTGCTACCTGTAATTGGAGTTATTACAACTCTATTGGCTATAAACCCATCATATTGGTTGTAATACGCATTAATATCAACTGATACTTTCCCTAACCTACCTCTATAACCAACATCATATGCTGTTACTTGTTCTGGCTTCACTAAATCTGTCTTAACAGATTGTAGTAAATTAGCATTTTGAGCAATCGCAACAGGTACAGGTGTGCCTCCGCCAATAGCTGCTCCTAAAGCTGCTCCATAAGCCTGAACAGAAGTTAAGGAATAAGAATCAAAATAAATATCTCTACCAGTTATTGTAGTATTAGGTAATCTTCTATCTAAATTATCAGGTGAAGAACCAACTAATGTTGCTCTACCTACATCAAACCCTATAAATAAAGATTGCGTATCTGGATTTCTAAATCCTGTTTGATAAGATGCTCTAAAGTTATGCTGCTTATTTTCACCAGCAGAATAGACTATAGATGCTCTTGGTGAAATATTTCCATCAAAATATTCATTTTTATCATAACGGAAAGAAGCTGTTAATTTCAACCTTTCATCTGCAAACTTCTTACTTGCTTGTAGATATGCACCATACTCATTATATTTAATTGCTCCATCATAATCTGTAAAGATGGTACCTGCAGAGTTTAATGAATATTGTCTGTACGAACCACCTACCTGTAAATCAACCACATCATTTAATAAACTAGAGAAATTATAATTCCCTTCACCAACTTTCATTGATGTTTCATCAATAAATTTCGACCCTGTAGTTATACTTGAATCATTCGTTACTTTATCAAAAAGTGCTTTAAATTCTGGTGTGCCAGGTTGAGGTGTAACATTAGCGTCTGCAAATTGTCTTGCTGCAGCATGTAATTGAGCTTGAACAGCAGGATCTGATGGATTACCACCTCCACCTAATATTTGTCCAGCACCTTGAACATAGGCTCCTGCATAAGTTCCAAACCATTGACTTGCAAAAACTTTATTCATATTAATACCTGTAAAACGCATATCATAAGTATCGCCAGCATCTTCTAGTGTAACATATCCTCTTAAAAAGAAATTATCATTTCTAATTTCAAGTTTATGTTGTTGCATTATAAAATTTGTTAAAGCGTATCTATTTGCACCTTGATATATTGTATTACCTACACCAACTCTTGAGTTCCAAATTACTTCTAAATCATTTGCCAAAGGCCTCCAATTTAATGAACCATCAAATTTCACGCTTCTTGCTTCATAATCAGTTAAATCTTGTTCTCTATAACCTGTCATTCCAACAACGTCTTTTGGCACCAATGCACTGGCTCCTGCCGGAATTAATCCTCCAGCTTCCAATTGTTGTGCTACATCATTAACATTCACTTGTATCTCATCACCATAAATATTCAATCCATCATGAGCTAGTCTAGATGAACTAAATGACGTAATAGCATCTTGCTTACCAATAGTGGTTCTAGTATATTGATTATCATCAACCGCAAACCAATCTGTACCTTTCATGTATGAAAGAGAACCTTTAGCTGCAAATTTTTCACTAAAAGTATAGGCTGCACGTACGCCAACATCATAAAACTGATTATCACCAGCCTCATCTTGCATTGTCAACCCTGTTTTTACATAAGCACTAATACCTGGATCATCAAAAGGGCTTCTACTCGTCATAAATAAAATACCATTAAAAGCATTTGCCCCATACAATGCAGATGAAGCTCCTGGTAACAATTCAACACTTTTAACATCAAGCTCACTCATGCCTAGTAAATTACCCATTACAAAGTTTAATGCAGGTGATGCATTGTCCATCCCGTCAATCAACTGTACAAAACGTGTATTTGCAAAACTTGCAAAACCTCTAGTATTAACAGAATTGAAAGTTAAACTGCCTGTATTCACATCTACTCCTTTTAAATTCGCTATACTTTGATAAAAAGAAGGTGCAGTAGCATTCTTTATAGCTCTAACATCCATTCTTTCAATAGTTACAGGAGACTCTCTAATACTCTCTGGAGTTCTAGAAGCAGAAATTACTACTTCATCTAAATTAGTTTCAGATTCTGCTAAAACTACATCTATTTTTTGTCCGCTTTCTGTAATCTCAAAGGTTTGAGTTAAATATCCTAAAAGAGAAATTGCTACTTTAAAAGGTGGAGCATCTTTAACTTGTAAATTGTAATTTCCGTCAAAATCGGTAGTAGTACCAATTGCTCTTCCTTTAACTTTAATATTCACTCCAGGTATTACACCACCACTTTTAGCATCAGTCACCGTACCTGTAACAACAGTCTGTGACCACATGGTGGCACTCATAAACAAAGTAAATACAACTGTAAAAAATTTATACATCATGTTTTATTATTTGGATTAATATTGTCGCAAAATACAATTTTTTTTAACAAATCATTATGAATTTGAAAAATTTACAAGTGTGTTTTTGCTAAATTAATATTTAATTATCTTTTTAGATGTCTTAGAAAACCCCTTTTGAAGGCTTAAAATATAAACTCCTGAGCTTAAATTACTCAAATTTAATTCCTCAATGAAAGTAGTGGTCTGATTAGTATATTTATGATGAATAATCTGCCTTCCTTGCAAATCAAATAAAGAAATTAAAACATCATCAGGCGTATCTGTTTCTAAAGAAATAGTTACAATATCATTAAAAGGGTTTGGGAAAATAGAAAGTTCGCGGAATGAAAAATCACCTATCGCACTTGTCTGGTTGACTTGACAAAGTTCTAAAGACCACCCATTTATTGTACCTACATCTCCTGCTGAATTATCAACCACTCTCAACACCCAATCACCCTGAGAAGAACCGCCATTAAAAGCTGACAATAAATTTATTGGTTTTGTAAGCCCTGAAACTGCTGGCGTACTATTATTACACACGGCAACAGTTGCCTCATCATCAAATATTGCGTTGATATTTTTTCTTGGCACACCTGAAGAACCACAACTCCTATCATAAATTAGCACTTCTGTACCATTTGGAGCTTTTAAATAAATTTGCAGATCCCACAACCAAGAATGTGTCATGTCTAGATCTAAATTCACATCAGAAACTACAAAATCATCAGCTACATTTATAATCGACACTGCTCCATTTGGATTGGCATCTGGAATAGTTTTTGGAATATCAGTAGCTTGATAGGTTACACAGGTAGTTTCAAAAGATCCAATAGAAATATTTTCAGTATTTATAGCAAAGAAAATATTACCTACCGCCTGAACCATTACCCTAACATTTGGAGAAGGACTATTCGGTACAATAATACTCTCTGAACCATCATTAGGCGTATTAGAAGCCAAAACTGTAGGAAAAGTCAACCCTCCATCAGTTGACATTAAAATATTAACATTACTTTCATTTATTCCATTAGCATCTGTACCAGCAACATCCCAAGTAATAGTTTCAGAATCATTTTCTGTCCATGACACATCAATTGTATTTTGTGAAGTCACCACAAAAGGACCCGCCGCATCATTTATAGTTATTTGAGTATCATCTACTGCCGTCTCTCCTTCACCTACCACATTATCTCTGACAGTTAAAGAAAAATCTATCGTTCTTGAAACACTAGATAGCACTTCCCAGGTTGTAGCACCTCCCATAGTTAGACTTGATAAATTAGGAAAATATCTGTCCTTTACTACAGTTGGTGAATATGATCTGAAAATAGCCCCAACTGTTTGCGTTGATGAAGGCGGAACTTGAATACCTGCCACTTCATTATTGATTTGCTCCCAACAATAAGTCAAAGTATTTCCGTCAGCATCAAAACCTTGTCCTTTTAACACAAAAGGTGTAGATTTAGGTATAGTGAAATCACTACCCGCATTTGCTGTTGGCACATTTAAATTTGAAACAAAATTTGAAACTGATGCACATTGACTATTCCCAGTCGAAATGTTACCTAAAATCTCACCAATACTAACAATATGAAAATAAGCATCACTACTACCCTGAACATTTTGTGGAGTACACAAACTTGCATACGCCATAATTGTTGACCCACTACCAGGCTCAACAGCCGTAGCATTATTTCTATTAGCACCTGAACAATTACCCGTTGTGCCATTAAAAGTATGATTGGCACCAAACTGATGTCCCATTTCATGAATTACAAAATCGATATCAAAGCCATCACCAACAGGAGCTTCAGAACCTGTAACTCCACCAGCTTTTGACGTCGTACAAACAGATGCTAAATTTGCAACACCACCACCACCTGTACTAAACACATGACCAATATCAAAATTTGAAGTACCAATAATAGCATTAAGAGTTGTTTTATTTTGTGAAATCATTGCTGGCCCATCATCATTAGAATATGGGTCAGCTCCGGTATCAGATGCTAAAAAAATTAACTGATCGTTATTGGCAACCAACTGCATTGTCAAAGCCACATCACGTTCAAAAATAGGATTCACTCTAGTCATTGTAACAGTAATAGCAGACAGAACTGCATTGACCTTATCACTTCTACTACTTGATGCATTCAACCCTGCTGCTGCAATATGATAGCTAGAATATTCTTCTGTCGTTGCAATTGCCAACCTGAAAGTCCGCAATTTTAAATCATGTACCAAAGGGCTTTTAAAACTGTTTTTTGCGATAGCAGTTAAGGATGAACTTTCAGTCAAACACTCCACTCCTTTATCCTTTGAAGCATCCTTTTTATAATATACACTGTATTTTTCTCTATTCTCTGTATACGGGTCAATATACATTGTTCCCTTTTCAGGGGATAAAATCATTGCATATAAACCTAAGCTATTTGTTGTAAAATGTATGGAAGAAAGTTTATTATCGACACCTTGCCCTGCATATGTTTTTATTGAAGGATACTTTCTAGCCAAATCAGGATGTAAAACAGAAGTTTCATATACCTTGTATTTCAAAAACCGCCCTTCTGCATCAGGAAATTCAACAATTTGGTGATTCTTATTAATTAATGAAGTCGTTTTAAGTTTATTTTTCAACTTAACAACATCTAACGCGTAGATTTTATGCTCTTTATTATTGCTCTCTTTAATTAGAACGCTCTCTGACTTTTCTAGTGTACTAACTTTAGACCACAGGTTTTTTTCTTGAGAAAACCCTGTAAAAGAATTTAATAATAACCCTACAATTAAGATGAAATAATAGTAATATTTTGTCTCTCCCATTAAACAAATATAAAGCTTTGTTTTTAAATCAGTTTTTTTTATTTTAATACCTTTGCCAAAATTCACTTTTATGAAGTCTTATTTATTCTACATCTCATTGTTCTTACTTATAGGCTGCAAAAGTAAAAACCTCAACAAAACAAC
>VAPK010300241.1_pt1 | contig 11970 bp, 10 predicted proteins | sample 3395031 | NCBI WGS metagenome assembly VAPK01 (sample SAMN08290443, study PRJNA428436) | hydrothermal vent metagenome | isolation source: Deep-sea hydrothermal vent chimney 1 | place: Pacific Ocean: Juan De Fuca Ridge | reverse complement strand
TGATCCTGATCCTGATCCTGATCCTGTTTCCAGCGTTGGAACTGTATTGATTGAATCTTTCGTGCTGTAACGCTGTCCCAATTATCATCCCCTAGAGGAGTACGTAGCGTGCCGTCTTTTGCAACCAGGTAATGGATGAGTGAGTCTCGGTGCGAAGAAAAATTTATAAGTTTAAATATGCGATCCAGACGTAGCTGGATTGCAAAAATGCCAATTTGGGAACCGTTTTCATTTATTAATGGGGCGCTTATAAATCCGGCAAGTTGATTGTTTGATGGTGCGTAGCGTTCCAGACCTGAGAAGTTGACCTGCCCCGTTTGCAGAGTCGCTTTGATGGAATTTGAAAACATGGTGTGTGCGTAGGGGCCGGTAAAAAGATTGGTGCCGAAGTCGGCTTCTTTCGTTATGCTATAAATAATGTTTCCGTTGGTATCAATAAGAAACAGATCATAAATATAATCATACTCGCGACTTAATTTGGTTAGATTACTGTGTGCATTATCGACCCGTTTAACCCAGTCGTAGCTTTTGACATATTCGGATAGTGGTTTACCACTTTGTATAAATCCATTTTCAAGTTCTGATAGCAGTTCAATATTATTGTGTAATTCTGCCTGGGTATTGAGATCCCTTATCCGATAATCAAACCAGGTGTTGATAAAATTTACGCTGAGAGAGGCAGATTGCTCCAGATTTTCTTTGGCGGCCTGAGTGAGATCTTTTTCAGCCCGTTGGAAACTGTACCAGGAAATGGTGATAAGCGGCAGCAGGGACAGGATTAGAAACCACGACACCAGTGTTGCACTGAGAGAGTGATATTTCTTCGTTGGCCTCTTATGACTAGCTACTTTGGCAATATCATGCATAGTTTATTTATGGTTTATTCATGGGTTTAACACTAAATCGTGTATCGGCAAATGCGTCAATATCTACAGGCTTTTTAAGAATGCCACCTTCAACGGCCAGATCCATAATTTGTTTTAAACCATCTTTATCCACATTTAAGTGCTGGTAATTAATAACCTTGAGTTCTGGATCCAGACTGGCAATGATGGCCTGGCGGTTATGTGCAGGGATGTGTTTGCGGATAATTTTCACAATGGCCTCCAGTTTTTCACCGCCTTCATCACGAGCCTGTTCAATATCTTGACCTGCTTTTTGTAGATAGGCCATGACTTCCTGTGTGGCTTTAAATTTATTTTTTATTGCTTTGCGAGTTGCCAGTGTGATGCATTCAACATGGCCATGAGGCCAGGGCATAACATCTTTTGAATACCAGGCGACATGCCCGAAACCACCGGTTTCAACCACATCAGCCCAGGGTAGCGATTGTTCAAAGGCTGCCGCCTGTGCACGGCCACTTTTACTTTTAATAAATACCGGAGATTTTGGAGGGGGGACGGCAATGGCAAGTACCTCCGCGTTGGTATTGGGTACAAGACTCATTTTTAAGTCGTATGTTTTTAAGTAGCGATAGAGTACGACTGTATGGGTCGAGAGCAAGTGTGGCATACCAATTTCTGTTGCCCGACCGGTTTTTTTATAAACATTAGTTAGTGCAGTAGCGACCTTGTTGTCGGGTTTACGATCTTTTCGATGAGTGGGAAGATTGACCTGTTGGTTAAGCAAATCATTAATGGCAAGGGCATTACCATCACGGTGCATTAAGCCTATCCATTTAAAGTGTGGATTTTCATTGTACATATCCATTGCTAAGGGGCTCATGACAAAGGCCATGTCGACTTCACCGGATTGAAAATAGGCGCGGAGTAAATCCCAGTTTTTCATTTGTTCTATCTGGAAATCCGCATGCTTCATTTGCATGCGGTAGCGTTCGTAGGCAACAAGTGCTGCATAGTGATCGGCGAGAGGGATATAGAGGGCTTTGATGCTGTGTTTATTGCTGCTTGTATCGGCATGGCTTTGGGGCAGGCTGATGCAGATTAAAATTAAAAAAAACAGAGCTAGAGTCGTGATTTTATAAAAGTGATTTGAAAGGGTGTGCGGGTGTGTGTTCTTGTATGCCGGATTCATTTTATACTCGCTACTAGCCTAATGGTTATTTAAGCATAGTCGAATATTTTTCTAAATCGAGATGGGTGACCTGGCCGCCAATGCCGGCATAAAATAAGGATAACAGACCCTGTTATTAAATCAGGGCTTCTATGTTAAAGGCCGCTTTATATAAGCGGCCTTTTTTATGATGAGGTGTCTGGGTGAATGTGTTTATATAACGCGATCATTACCGCCATCGATGGGAATTTGTGCCCCCGTCGTTTTTGCAAACAGGGGGCCGGTCAGGGCAGCAACCAGATCTGCAACATCGCTTGAACGTATTTCTGTTTTTAACAGGTTGCGGGTTTTATATTCTTCGATGCTCAGGCCATAGTGACGGGCACGTTTTTCTAGTACTTCATCCGTCCAGATGGCGGTGTCAAAAACCGCATCCGGGTGCAGGGTATTGACGCGAATGCCATCTTCTGCCAGTTCCAGTGCCGCGATGCGGGCAAGTTGAGTCATCCCTGCTTTGGCAACGGAATAACTGGATGCGCCGACACCGGGTGCGGGTACATTTTTCGAGGCGATAAAAACAACCGCCGCATCAATGCCACATTTTAGAAAGGGAATACAGGCACTAAGAACACGTTGATGACTGGATAAATTGATGGCAATACTTTTATCCCAGTTGGCATCATTAAGATTTTCGATACTGGCACTTAGCGGAAAGGTGCCGGCGTTGCTGATCAGAATATCCAGACCGCCGAAGCGGCTGATCAACTGACACAGTGCAGAGTGCAGTTGCGAGCCGTCGGTGACATCACAGTGCAGGCCAATGACTGACGGGGAGGTGAATTGTGTTTCGATTGCTGGGTCGATGTCCAGAGCAGCGACAACCGCACCTTGCGCGATCAGGGATTTGACACAGGCTTTGCCAATGCCGCTGGCCGCCCCTGTAACCAACGCAATTTTACCTTGAAGGCTGGCGGCGGCGGATGATTTTTTCAGCTTGGCCTGTTCCAGCTCCCAGTATTCCAGCTCAAAAATATCTTTTTCGGGTAACGCGCGCCAGCCGCCCAATTGCTCGGCCTGTAGAATACATTTCATTGTGTGCTGGCTGATGTCGCCAATAATGCCGAGCTCTTTGGCGCTGTTGCCAAAGCTTAAACTGCCAATAGCTGGCCAGATTGCCCAGCAGGGTGCAGGGTTCAGACAACGCAGTTCGGGGCTTTTGTTGCGCTCAAAATACTGCTCATATTCCGTTGCAAAGGTATCGAGGGCGGCAACGGGATCCGTCTTCAGTAGTGCAGGAATACGTTTGGTGCGAATTACATGGTCGGGGGTAAGTGGTCCCTGGTTGGCAATGTTAGCCAGATTGTTCTGGTTGGAAAACAACTGTGACAGCGGGTTTTGTGACAGCAGGCAAAGACTGGCCTGCCCACGAAGTTGAGAGACTCGCTGGCGAATTGTGGCGAGGGTGAGCAAATCCTGTACTTCATAGAGAGTTTCACTATTTATTTTATTTACTGTAGCAGTCGTTTGTGCGGCAATGCAGGCTTCGGCTTTGGCGACGATATTAATCATCTGCTCATAACAGGCTTTAGCCTCATCAGCAAAAGTGAAAACGCCGTGATGCAACAGAATCATGCCATCATAGTCTGACCAGTTGATATCGCGGGTACGCTGGTATACATTTTTGGCGAGAATAAAACCGGGCATGACATAGGGCAGGATAAGCATGCGTTCGTCGTAGAGTTCACGCAGTCGTTGCTCACCATCGGGCGTGTTGCTCAGGGTGACTACGGCATCGGCATGGGTGTGATCGACAAAGCTAAAAGGGATCAAAGCGTGGAGGATAGCTTCCACAGAAGGATTAGGCGCACCGGGGTCAATCATGGCGGTGCGTTGCAGGCGCACCATGTCGGTATCGCTTAGCTGTTCGAGCTGAGCCATTTTCAGTAGCACATCCATTTTTACGGCGGGAAAGCCGGCTGCCTCAATGCTGCCAAGATCCCAGCCACTGCCCTTTACAAAAAGCAGGGATTCATTTTCGCCAAAGAAGTTTTTCTGTTCGATTTTGACCGAGGTATTGCCGCCGCCGTGGAGTACCAGATCCGGATCCTGGCCCAGCAGGCGTGAACTATAGACGCGCAGTTGTAAGGGATCGCCTGCAAATTCAGCTGCTTCTGCGTCACGCCATCTGTTTTCCATAATGCCCTTCTAATAATCAGAATAAAAGCGGGCATTATAGCGTGAGTGTGCGGATGAATTGGAAGTGATTTGTCAGACTTCGCTGACCAGCTCCTGACCTAATTTTGTGCGGGTGCGGGTCATGAGCAAGCCCACATCATCGCCCTTTGCCCATTCGGATACGCCAAATTGGGTATCGAGTTGAAAATTTTTCAGGCTGGCACCGGCATCAAGCTCAGGCAGTTCAAGCCTGGTAATACGCTGGCTTATTTTTTGTGCCAGCATCAATGCATCATCCGCGCAGGTTTCAGGCAGCACCATGAGCAATTCATTTTCATCCAGTCGGCCGATAATATCAGCCCAGCGTAATTGCTCATTGAGCATATAGCGCAGAGAAATGAACAGTGAGGCGGGATTTTTATTTTGGGTTGCTGCGATATAGTCATCAAGATTGCTAATCCGCAGGATGATAACCGAGAGAGGATTATGGTAGCGGCGGCTACGTGACACCTGGGATTCCAGACTCTGATAGAGTGCACGGCGGTTAGGCATGCCGCTGTCTTTATCAATCAAAATATACTCTTCAAGTTCCTCGATCAGGTGATCACGTTCCTGCATTAATTGTTGAATGGCACTGACATCGGTGAAGTATTGCATGAACCCAGCATTGTCGCCCAGAGACTGAGATGAGGCCAGCAGCCATAGATTTTCATTATCAGCTTTACCCGGCAGGTGCACCGTTGAATTTTCAATAAATAAGCTTTGTAAGGTTTCAGGAACGTCATGGATGCTGTGCTCGAGTACCCGTGAGCTTTGCTCGCCGAGCATTTTTGCAAGGAGATTGTTCATCCAGCGGGCATGACCGGTTTTATCGACTAGCAGCATTGCTTGTGGACAGTTTTCCATTAGAGACTGAATTTGAGGTTGTGACAGTTGTGTGAGCATGGCAGGCAAGACACCTTTTAGAATCAGTTATCTGGTTAAATGGGTGTATCGGCATGCGGAGAAAATGTATTAGAGGAAATTTACTCTTTGTGTGCTTAATTGGGGTGCACAAAAAAAGTACAGAAATACCCGTTAGCGCCGATAAAGGGTGAGTATGAAGCCATTCGTCGTCGATGAAAACAGGCAGGGAAGCGAACTGGATTTTAAGCACATTAAGCAGCGTTTTGTTCGATTAAATCGGGCCAGGCTGGAGCGTGTTAATTCAGATTTACGTCCTAGCCAGCGCGACTTTGTGCAGTTGTTGCCGCTGTTATTTCACGTCAACCATCCTATTTTGCCCGGCTATGTGTCAAAGACCACACCCGTGGGTGTCCCGGAATACCTGCCCGGTAAAGAAACGCTGGCCGCCGCGCGCCGCCTGTCGAAAAGCTTCTCCTGGAAAAAACGTGCCTACCGGCGATTTGATATTCATGGCCTTTACCTGATGGGCAGCACTGGCACTATTGCCTATAGTGACAAAAGTGATTTCGATATCTGGGTGGTGCATGACAGTGATCTGGTCGGAGAGCCGCTCGAAGAGTTACAGATTCGGGCTACGGCGATAGAAGAATGGGCGGCGAGCATGGAAGTGGAAGCGACGGTTTTTCTGGTAGATGCCCGGCAGTTCCGTCGAGGTGACCATGGCCATCTAAGTCGTGAGAGCAGCGGTAGTGCCCTGCATTATTTATTACTGGAAGAATTTTATCGTACAAGTGTTTTGCTGGCCGGACGTTATCCTTTATGGTGGCTAGTGCCCCCGGATCAGGAAGCCAATTATGATAATTTTGTTGAAGACATAAAACGTAAGCGTTATATCCACAGTCGTGAACATATTGATTTTGGCGGTCTTGCCAGAATCAGCGCTGAAGAATTTTATGGGGCCACTTTGTGGCTGCTGTATAAAAGCATTAACTCACCGTATAAATCTATTCTTAAAATCCTGTTGATGGAAGCCTATGCCAGCGAATATCCGCAGATCGATTTACTGGGTGTGCGTTTTAAACGTGCTGTTTATGAAGGTGAGAAAGATATTGATGTACTCGATCCATATTTGATGATGATGGACAAGGTTGATGAGTACCTGCATAAATATAATCAGGATAAACGGCTGGACCTGGTGCGCCGGAGTTTTTATTTTAAGGTGGGTGAACAACTGAGTGAAGGCAGTGGCAGTCGCCGCAATAGTTGGCGACGTGAATTGATGTCTGAATTAGTCGGTCGCTGGGGCTGGTCCAGTGGTCAGTTGCAAAGGCTGGATATGCGGGAACAATGGAAAATTAGCAGCGTGGTGGAAGAACGTAAGGCGTTGATCAATGAATTTACTGGCAGCTATCGCTTTCTGTCCTTATTTGCACGCTCGCGTGCAGAGAAAAATAATTTAATCAGCAAGACCGATCTTAATGTGTTGGGTCGTAAACTCTATTCGGCCTTTGAGCGTAAAGCCGGAAAGATAGAGATAGTTTACAAAGGCATTACCAACGATCTACATGAATCCCATTTGTCTTTTCATCAGCTATTCAGTGACAATGGTCAGGAATACTGGATGGTTTATAGCGGCGTGGTGAATGAAGAGGAAATTTATTCGGTCACTCCGATGAAGCGCGGTTATAGCCTGATAGAAATAATGGCCTGGTGTTATTTTAATAAAATCATAAACTGTAAAAGTATTGTGACACTCTTTGCGCGGGATACGGATCTAACAGAAAAAGAACTCTATTTACTGATTGAAAATATGTCACGACTGTTTCCGGATGATGTGATGAAAGCCGGTTCGGTTTATGACATGCACCAGCCTGCAAAAATTACCTCGGTAGCAACCTTTATCAATGTCGGGCTGGATCCCTTTTCTTCCGAAACAAGAAAAGGAAAACATATCAGTAGCAGCCATACGGATGCCCTGAAATACGGTGGCAAAAAAGAAAATCTGACCCTCAGCATTGATCAGATAATAGTGACCAGCTGGAATGAAGTACTGACCTTTAAATTTTATGATGTTGAAGGCCTGCTTAAATGTATTCAGGCGTATATGAAATGGTCACCATCCGAAGACGGGAAAAACTTACCACCCATTAATGCCTTTAGTTTTTCTTCTTATCGAGGCACATCGATCGCGCGGCGCATTGAAATGCTTTTTGCCGAGATAATCAATACATTTTACAGTGGCAATTATCCTGATGGCACCCGTTACATACTAGGGATTGAATGGGAATACTATATATTGAGTATGCAGGATGGCATATTACAGTATGAGAAAGCCGGAGATATTGATGAATTATATCGTTATTTTACTCGCCCGGTGGACAAGTTTCGCCCGGTTATTTTTGATTCACAAACGTTGACAGATAATGTCCTTCCAGTTATTTACAGAAATAATCAAATCGGTGATGTGCAATGTTTTTTTGAAGTGCGGAATGATGAAGTCGATGTGTATGTGCTGGACGAACGTGGCTCATTATGTCGTCAAACCCAGCCGTTTTATGATGCAGCCGGTCTGGTTAAACATTTTCAGGAATACTTTGAATCGGTACGAGAGAGAATGGATCATTCGATACGGGCTGATTCAGGTTTTCGGGATGTATTATTTTACCGCATCGATCGAGGCCGTGACGGGCAGCGGGAAATATTTCAATATGGAGATAGCAGTTTTGTTCGCACCGCGTCGTATATAAAATTTCAGGTGATGGTAGATCGGCGTGAGGATAATGTTATTTTTACACTTTACTGTGAAGACCGTGAATTCTCCAACCTCGAATACGGTGATCGCATTTATCAGGAAGTGGCAAACTATGTTATTTCATTGCGTAAAAGTGGAGATACCTATCCCATCTATATTACCGATCTGGATTTATCCAGCACTTTACTGGATGTCAGTGCCGAGTCGATTCAGACGGTACATTATTTACATTATAAAAAAATAATTGAAGAACGCCTGTTAAATGAAATAAAGCGAAGTGGCAAAGGCTAAAATGCTATAGGTGTCATTCACCGCCGTCAGTGCGGATTCAGTCATACTTGCTCTCCATTACTCATCACGACGCATTACCTGAAAAATATCCTGTATGTCCCGTTCAATTTTTTTCATCTCAGATTCGAGTTCAGGATAGGTGTTTTTGCTGAGTTGCCGTGGATTGGATGTTACTAGCAGGGTTTCCTCGCCTTCTGCAAATATCGCAATTTTGAATGGCAGGTAAGGAATAAGTTGGGGATAGTTATCACTTAAATGTTTAACAAGTTTTGCGGTGCCGAAAAATACGATGCGGTATTTATCCGTACTATAGCCGCTTTTAGTCAGCCCGATATCAACCCGTTGTACACGACTAACCACATAGCCATGATCGTGGATGCTGTCCTGGAGCTTCAACATAGCTTCAGGAAAACTTAGATTGGTACGTGCCATTATAAGGTTGTCGGCAAAGCTCTGGTGGCTAAAAATTAAACTGATACTAATAATAAGGAAAGCTATAAAATTTTTCATAGGGTCGCCTCCTCGATAATTGAAATATAAATTTCACTCATGCCATTACATAGTTTATTAAGTTCGGCATTGTTAAAGAGATAACTCAGACGTTTGGGATTTAAGGCATAGACCAGCACTTTTCCTTCTTTTTCAACCACCGTGATTCGACAGGGCAGGAACAAGCCGACACGTGGATCAACGGCAAGAGCATCATTTAGTAACTGGAAGTTACAAAAATAGATAATCACTTTGTGCGGATCTTCCTGCTCCTCTTTGACTAAGCCGTTGTCGAGATTCTGAATCCGGATAATGCGAAAATTTTCACCGATGATGGCTCGCTTCAGTGCCGCAATGGTTTCTTTCATATCATAAGGAGATTCATAAGAAACAGATAATTTGGCATGGTCGTGCTCCTGCATCTTGTTAACCGGAGCCTGCTTTTCAAAGCTGCGAACGAAGCGGACAATATCATTAATGTCCTGTTCACTGAGTCCCTGTTTGAGAAAAGACACCATCGGCGTACCTTCACGGCCATTCATCAGGGTAGCCTTGATCATTTGATCCGAGGCGGCATAGAGAAAGCCCTGATTATTTAACGCGGGAGCAATAATGGCGAGATCCCGGGGGCGGGAAAATGTCACCCCAGTGCCTTTGCCTCCCTCTCCCTTTTGGCCGTGGCAGCTGGCACAATTTTTTTTGTAGAGTGCCTGGCCTTTTATTGGATCACCGCTGACCGTGATACTGGGATGATGCATGGGCTTACCCGGTGCCCAGCTGCGAATATGCCGGACAACGGCCGCAACTTCAGCATCGCTGAGGTTATTAAAGGCGGGCATCACACGCCCCGGACGACCCTTGCGGATGGTGCGTTCAAGAAACTGGTCGCTGATGGCATACTGAAAATCAGGCAGTGCCAGCGGCACCCCTACTCCTCCTGTGCCTTCACTGCCGTGGCAAACAGCGCAATTTTCTTCATATAGAGCCGCCCCATTTTCATTGGCATAGGCGGGCAGGTTGATAAAGAGCGTAAATATCAGACTGAGGGAGAAAAGTGTGGAGCTTAAGGGCATAGAGTTATTCCTGATGGGCTGAATACGTGCTTAGCGGCAATAATGGCAGTATTAACCATGTACTGTATTTCATCCGCTATATACAATAATATAACGCAAGAATGAAAAATCACAATAATGACATTGGTGACATGAAGCCATTTGCAGAATCATGTGAACAAAATAAAGACCCTATCCTTAGCGTGCTTAAAGAGCAGCTGGAAGGCGTCAGCCGGGTACTTGAAATTGCCAGCGGCACCGGTCAGCATGCGGTGTATTTTGCCCGCCACCTTTCCTATTTGCACTGGCAGACCAGCGATGTGCGCGATAACCACCGTGGGATTCAGCAATGGATTGATGAGGCTAGTCTGTCTAATCTCGGCTCACCTCTTGAGTTGGATGTGAGCCAGAGCCAATGGCCCGAGCTGGAAGTGGATGCTGTTTTCAGTGCAAATAGCGTGCATATTATGGCTTGGGCCTGTGTGCAGAAAATGTTTGCTGGCGTGGCGCAAATACTGAAGCCTCAGGGCTTGTTGTGTGTGTACGGGCCATTTAACTATGCGGGTGATTATACCAGCAAGAGCAATGAACAGTTTGATCTTTGGCTCAAGGCACGTGATTCACTAAGCGGGATACGTGATTACGAAAAGCTGGTGGAGCTGGGTCGTCAGCATGAATTGCGGCTGGTGCAAGATTTTGAGATGCCGGCCAATAATCGGATTCTGATCTGGCAAAAAACGCAGGTCGTTGAGTTTTAATTACTGAGGGTTTAATTCCCCGCTGCTTGCAGCGAAAAAATTGTAGGTTGGGCTTCGTTTCATTCAGCCCAACCTACAATTTATACTCCGTCCGCTTGCGGCGGGTAGATTCATTTTCTATCTGGGAGCCGCTATTTAGTCAAACCGCTGCTTCAACCAACTGGCAATATCCTCTATTTCCTGCTCACACACACTGTGCTGCATTGGGTAACTATGCCATTGTGGCTGGTAGCCCAGCTGTTGCAGATAAAATTTCGAATCCTCGCCCATTGAATATGCGACCACCGGATCATGCAGGCCATGAGCCTGAAAGATGGGCAGGCTATGCGGGCTTAGACTGCCGGTTTTCGCTTCGGCAACGAGTGAGGCGGCCAGTGGCAGGTAACAGGACAGGGCCATAATACCGCCTAGCTGTGGCTGATGGCGCAGGCCGGTGTAGAGTGCCATGACCCCGCCCTGAGAAAAGCCGGCGAGAATAATATTTTCGGCTTTTACCCCACGCTGTCGTTCTATTTCAATCAGCGTGAGAATGTGTTGTTCGGACTGCTTGATACCGGATTCATCTTCCGGGGCATCCGCCTGCAATGCGATGATATCGTACCAGGCCGGCATGACTACGCCGGCATTGAGGCTGATCGGTTGTGAGGGTGCATGCGGAAAAATAAAATGAATACCATGTTCGACAGGAAGGTTCAGCTCCGGGACGATGGGTTCAAAGTCATGACCACTGGCTCCCAGGCCATGCAGCCAGATAACCGCCTTATCACCATTCGGGTCACCGGCATGGATGCAATCAAGTGTTTCACTCATGGGTTTAAGCTCACCTTTTTACCCAGGTTCGTAGAACAATGCTGACTAAGATCGGCAAACAGTTCAGCCTGAGATTTTTCATCCCGCCATTGCTGGGTGTCCGGATCAAAATTAAAGTGAAAACCGCCGGCTCGGGTAGCCACCCAAACCTGATGTAGAGGTGTCTGGCGATTGATAATGATCTTGCTGTTGTTTTCAAAGCTTAAGGTGAGAATGCCACCCGCAGATTCAAGATCGATATCGGCATCGGTTTCGTCAATAAGGCTTTCAACGGCATCTTCAATGCTCATTAACAGTTCATCGACAGTTTGATTAAATCTGGATTCATCCATTTAATGGTACCCGGTAAAAAATTAACAAAGCCAATTCTACTGTGATGAGGGGTAATAAAAAAGGCGGACATGCCATTTAACATGTCCGCCTCTTAGTTTTATGTAGGAATAAAACAGTCACGTAGATTGATGGGCTGAGTAAAATGAAGCCCAACAGAAATATTGCACCATTGTTGGGTTTCGCGTTGCTCAACCCAACCCAACCTACCTGCTCTGCGGTGAATCATTCTGGGTGTAATTTCCTGTAGGTACGGCTGAAGCCGTATCTACAGGCGGTATCAAACGAGTCTCATTTAATTTTGGTGGAGATTGAATCTTTGCCGCCCTTGTTATCCACCCAGCTGATGCTGATGGTATCGCCTGCAGCGCCACCGGTGAACTGGTAAGAGAGA
>VAPK011097230.1_pt1 | contig 11971 bp, 10 predicted proteins | sample 3395031 | NCBI WGS metagenome assembly VAPK01 (sample SAMN08290443, study PRJNA428436) | hydrothermal vent metagenome | isolation source: Deep-sea hydrothermal vent chimney 1 | place: Pacific Ocean: Juan De Fuca Ridge | reverse complement strand
GGTTAGGGTTATTTGGTTGTGTCATCGCCTAATATACCATGAAAAGACAAAGTGGCTTACCCTCGTTAATAATAATTATCAATCGTATTTAGAACTGCTGCCCTCCGGCTTTACGAAAAGCGCTAGATCTCTACACTCAATAATGCGATGAACGAATTGCATACGATCAAATTAAGATTTTTTTCTCTAACGGTCTTGGTTTGGATCAGTTGGTATCTTTTAGCTGGTCCCTTGCCTGCTTTTGATTATATTGTGCAACATTGGCAGATCACCGTCACCATGGCATTTGGCTCCCTAATCGCTGGCGCGACCAGTGAGGGCGGTGGTGCTATCGCGTTTCCCGTCTTTACCAAGTTACTCAATGTATCGCCTCAGGATGCCAAAGTTTTTTCTCTAGCAATTCAGAGCGTCGGCATGTGTGCCGCCTCGTTAATTATTTTAGCATTAAAAATCAAGATCGAATGGCAAGTCATCAAATGGGTGAGTAGTGGTGGTTTCTTAGGCATGCTAATCGGGGCGGGACTGATTTCACCATTGTTATCAGCGGCTTTTGTTAAAATGACGTTTACCGTCATGGTTGTCAGCTTTGCGGTTACCTTGTTTTTATTAAATCGTGGACGCGCATTACGCAATCAACATTTGCAGCAATGTGGTAGAAAGGAGGTTTTATGCTTGTTAACCACGGGTCTTTTGGGTGGTATAGTGAGTGGCTTAGTGGGCAATGGGATCGATATCATTGCTTTTTCGGTCATGGTATTACTGTTTCGCCTGAATGAAAAAATTGCCACGCCGACATCGGTTATGCTCATGGCTATTAACGCCATGCTTGGTTTTTTTCTGCATTATTTTTACCTGGGTGGTTTCAACGAAACCGTTCATGCCTATTGGCTTGCCGCCATTCCAGTGGTCGTACTTGGTGCACCGCTCGGTGCAATTATTTGTTATTATATGTCACGAGTCTTCATTGTGAATTTCCTTATCGGTTTAATCGCTATTGAGTTTATTAGTTCTCTGCTGCTCATTCCGTTAACGACCAATATCTTGCTGCAGAGCAGTCTATTGCTCATCGTTTTTTCAAGCATTTATTTGTGGATGTATCGTAGTCACCATTATTTACCAAAATCCAGCCTGCATTGATAAACGTGCTTGAGAATGCAGGCTCATAAGGATGAGATGACGCTGTATTCACAAAATTACTTTTATTTTACCACCTAAAATCAATAATACGCACTCGATGGTAGGCTCATAGAGAACTTGAAACTCTTGAGCTTTCCATTTAATCCCAACGAAATACCTTAGCTGCCAATAATAAAAAAACCAGCGTTATCCCGGTTAACATCAGCAAGTTTGGTGCAATGTCACTGAAACCAGCGCCTTCGGTCATAATGGCTCTGGCACCATCAACTAAGTGAGTCAAAGGCAAAATTTGGGCGAAGCCTTGAATCAATGGATGTGTGCCTTCAAGCGAAAACCAAACACCAGAGAGGATCATCATTGGCCAAGTTAATAAGTTGAGTAAACCGCCAGCAAGCTCCTCGCTCGCAATACGAGCGGCGACAAACAACCCCATCGAAATCATGCAAACAGTGCCCAATAATGAGATTAAAAATAACAACCAATACGAGCCATGCATCGTAAAATTAATAAAAAAATGACAGATGACAAAAACAGCCACGGTAATTGATTGCATTAAGATTAAGCGTGACACCAATTGCGCACACAAAAATTCAAAGGCCGTCACCGGGGTAGCTTGCAACCGTTTTAAATAACCACTCTTTCGATACCGCACAATCACATAGCCAGCACCAAACAAAGCGCCCATCATAATATTAAACGACAAAATCCCCGGCAACACCCAATCAACATAACGAATTTCTTCACCGGCAACCGTTTGCCGCTGAAAATCACCGCCACCACTGCCCCACAATACTCGCTCCAATAGGTAGCTATTAGGTGAGCTTTCATTGACCCAATACCGATTGGGCTTATGCTCATCAATCACCATATCAATTTGGTGAAACCGTAATTTACGGGTCGCTGTCACCTCATTATCAAACGGAATTATCCGTAAATACTGCGTACTAACAAAGGGCATAACGGATGCGTTGATAGCCGCTTGTGAACCTAAATAGCCGACTTTATAAAGCGTTTTGTCATCGCTAGAAAAAATCATGGCGAAACCTATCACCAATAAAAATGGCATACCAACCGTCCAAGACAACGCCGCTTTATCGCGAAGAAACTCCAAGTTACGTGCATATAATACGGCAAAAAATCGTTTCACTGTTTAGGCCCTTAGTTTATCACCGGTCAGTTTAATGAATAAATCTTCAAGGCTCCACGCCCTTAACCGCATCCGTGTTAACGAAACACCCAGGGTTAATAATGCTTCCAGGGTTTGGTGAACATCAGCGGTCATAATTTCTATCCACTCGGTTTGCTCCGCATACTTCAGCGAGCTGTTTGCCAATGCATCAATATCAACATCCGCTTTCGGTAATTGAATAATCGAATCACCAAAATGGCTTTTTAACAGGGTCTGCGGTGTTCCCTGTGCAATAATTTTACCTTTATCCACAATCACAATTTCATCACATAGCTCATACGCTTCTTCCATATAATGCGTCGTCAGAATAATCGTTTTATGGCGCTGGCGAATTAACCGCACCAGCTCCCAAAAATTACGCCGAGCTTGCGGATCCAGACCCGTGGTTGGTTCATCCAAAAAAATCACTTGCGGATCATTGACTAACGCTAACGCCAGCAATAATCGTTGTCTTTGCCCACCAGAAAGCTGTTTATTATCCCGATCCAGCAAATCGCCCAATGAGCATAACGACACCAACTCATCCCAATCCATGGTCTTAGTATACAAGCGTTTAAATAATTGAATGGTTTCCGCAACGGTCAAAAATTCCTGCAACGCCGTGGCTTGAAACTGGATTCCCACTTCATTGCGAAATCGCTTGCCAATCGACTCGCCTTGATAAAAAATATCACCGGAAGTGGGCTCAAGAATCCCTTCTATCATCTCAATGGTTGTGGTTTTTCCTGCACCGTTCGGCCCTAGTAGGCCAAAACAAATGCCGGGCTGAATTTGTAGATCAATACCGTTAACAGCCTCCACCTCCCCATAATGTTTGACCAGAGATTTCACTTCAATAATGGGCGTCATGGTTTATCCTTGTAGTTACATTTCAGCCAAGTCAACATCAAATTTGAGGAAAACTTGATGCGCTGATCAACCGAGTTAAATTCATTTTTAATTTATTTATCTGTGAGACTAGTGATCGATTATAATCATCAAAACAATAGCCTTTCCTCATCTTTGTTTTAAATCGGTATTTCCTTCATGACTTGCAGCGTCATCAAACGTTACATGGATGAAGAAAAATTGCTCAATGAAACACAACCCTTACAATTTACAATGTGTATGATTATCCATCACGGTATTTTATCTTTGAGATTAAAGTGAACGATCAAAAAATGATGAGTTAATCGCTTCGCAAGCCGTTCTTAGCTAGAAGAAAATAACAATCGGCGTAAAAACACTCAATACACACTGGCCTGTTATTTTGAAATTATTTCAATGAGCGAGTCACTAAGAGGCTTTGTCGAAGGGCTTAATACACCTGAAGCATTTGAGATTTAGGCATTGAGGGCGAGGCATATTTTTTTGTCCTGGCCAGGCGAAACGACAAACCATAGCAAAATGATGGCAAGGAGTTTCACCAACGCTTCTTAAGGAATGGGCTAAAGCTTTACCAACAACAGTAAGTTTAAACTGATTTCACGAAAAATCATTAAAAAATGCCGTTTCCTTTTTTTTTCTCCATGTTGCGTGAATTAAGCGTAGCAAATCCACGCTACCCGCCTATTTTTCTCTGAAATCAATTTAAACTTATAAACAACACATCCCCACTCCTCATGGCAGTGTATAATTAAAATGCTCTTGATGCAGCGTATTACCCAACTCATCAACCACCGCCACTTGCCAATGACCTAGCATGGTTGGGTTAAGCCGCTTACTGGAATACACGCGCCAGCGATTGCCATTAATTTCAAAAGGCACAATGGCGTATACCTTACCTGCGTACTTCCAATGGTGATAAAGCGTTTGACCTTTCATCTCTCTAAATTCGGTATAGAAATACACGAGTTTAACACCACCTTCACGGGCGGATACCAATGCATCAATTTGATCCACGGGTTCACGCTGTTTAACGGCATTAGTTAATAAGGCACGTTCGATATAACCAGTCTGAGTTGACGGCTTCTCAGTTTTTGTTGTCTCGAATAAAGCCATATCCGCTTTTTCTCGCCGTGGCTCCCGCGATGGAGCGCTGTCTAACGAAACAGGTGGCATCGAACCAATGGCTGACGCCGTTTCTTCCGAGGGAAAAACTTCTCCGACAGCCGATCGATGCTCCGCCTCTAGCACCGCTTCAGCAATCGGTTTATCATCTTGCTCAGTAAGACCACCCACCGCTAAATTCGCTTTCGGTTCATTGATGGTTGATGGTAATCCGTTACCCATGGGTATATCCAGCCCCGACAAAGCAACGAACTGTGTTCGTGATGTCGCTGATATATGTTGATCAAGCTTATTGCTACTGACAAACCAAAAAATAATAGCAACAAAAATAATGACCACTGCAACCATGGCAAAATATCTAGGTTGACTCGATTGAATGGGAGGAATATCAACGACCGGATTAAAGTATTTTCTTTTGACTTTTATCCTAAGTTTTACACGTCCATCAGACATTCATGCTTTCCTACTCTGAACTACTACCGGCATGTTTACCATGCCACCACATCACGACCATTGACGCCATTTACCACAAGATCTATCTTTAAGGGTCAACGCTAGCGGCAAATATACGGCGTACCCGATCTAAATCAACTTCCGTATCGACCCCTGGCCCCGGCGATGCTAACGCTTCTTCAACGTGAATTTTTTCGCCATACCATAAAATTCTCAATTGCTCCAATAGCTCAGTACGCTCAGGCGGACACGCCGACCAATGGACAAATTTTCGTAAAAAACCTGCACGATAAGCATACAAACCAATATGTCGAAAATGCGCCGCGTCGATGGGCAAGGGTTGATCGTTTTGTAATGGGAAATTTTCACGGTCCCAGGCAATCGGCGCACGACTAAAATACAATGCATAACCCTTTTGATCAACTACCACTTTTACCACATTTGGATCAAAGACATCAGCCACTTCATTGATTCGTACACACACGGTGGAAGTCGCAATGGCCGGTCGATCCGATAAATTATTGGCAACCTGATCAATGACAACCGCCGGCATCAGTGGCTCATCCCCTTGCAAATTGACAATAATATGGTCATCATCAAAACCACATTGGTCAACCACTTCAGCAAGACGATCCGTGCCACTACGATGATCTTGGCGAGTCAGGCAAACCTCGACATCGGTCACCGCGGCCTTGATGCGTTCATCGTCTGTCGCCACAATAATATGCTGAGCATCACTTTTTGCCGCGCAATCACAAACTCGTTGAATAAGTGACCTTCCATGAATATCGTGCAAGGGTTTAGCAGGCAAACGTAACGATCCATAACGCGCAGGAATCACAATACTAAATCCCACTACACGTCTTCATCCGCCGCTAGCTCGCGTGCCTCAGCTTCCAACATGACGGGAATACCATCGCGAATAGGATAGGCCAAACGATCTGCCCGACAAATCAATTCTTGTGCCTCTTTACTATAATGTAGCGGGCTTTTACAGATAGGGCAAACCAAGATATCAAGTAATTTATTGTCCATTGATGGCTCCAAGTCAATTTGTCAGTTGCACAATAATTTGATCAGCGACCGAGGCGGCGATGTCCGCCTCTACCGGTACAAACCACATATGAGGTTTAGCGAAACTCGAACATTTTACCGCATCTTTCTCGGTCATTAATACAGGCACATTTTCCAAGCAATCGAAATGAGCGGCCGTAAAATCAAAATGATCTGCAAACTTGTGTTCTATTATATTGATTTTATAAGATTTAAGTTGATCAAAAAAACGTTGCGGATGACCGATACCCGCCACCGCATGCACTTTTTGCCCTGCAAAACTGGCAATATCTCGGCGCTGTTCTGAGTTCAACAGATTGATCACCTGCTGCATATTTAGTCGCATCGCGATTTCTTGTTGTTGTGGCACCCCCCCGTTATTCAACAGAAATTGCACCGTTAGCAAACGCGACAAGGGCTCGCGTAACGGTCCCGCCGGCAGGCAATATTGATTACCAAATCGACGATCGCCATCCAGCACAACGATTTCAATATCCCGCGCTAATGCATAGTGCTGTAAACCATCATCTGACACGATGACATCCACCTGAGAGCGGGTGAGCAAACAACGCACATCGTCAGACCGATCGGGTCCAACCACCACCGGACAAGCGCACCGCTTGGCCACTAACACCGGCTCATCCCCCACCCAACGTGGATCACTGTCGGCGGTAACCCGTTGAGGCCAATTTTTCGCCTGCCCACCATAACCTCGACTAATCACTCCGGGATGGTAACCGGCCTGCCGCAAACAATTCACTAACCAAATCACAACCGGTGTTTTTCCGGTACCACCCACGGTCAGGTTACCCACGATAATCACCGGTACCGAGGCTTGATAAGTTTTTAAAATACCTCGTCGGTAAGCCCAGCGCCGCAACTTAACCAGCATCAAAAAAACTCTGGAAAACCACTTCAAGCCAATCGATACCGGTACTTCGCTATACCAGGACTGAGCGATACCCTGCAAAAAATTCTTCACCAATAAAAAACACGCTCTAGAAAATCGGACATTTGCTGGAAGGCTTGCGCCGCTTGGTCCAAAATATTTTTCGGTTATTATCAGCCACCGCACGTCGCGTAAAAGGCGCCTCATGCAAACGACACCAATGCCTCAACAGTTGATCAAAATTAGCGACGACGGGACAGGATAATGCCTCGATAAAGGATTTAGCTTGCAGTGCTAATGTCAAAGCCGCACCAATCCCCAGCGAGCATTAGCACGGTGAGACTTACCTGTCAGACGGTCTTTGATATCATGGTATAAAATAGCGAACAGATGACTTCTATAAGCCACCGGCCAACGCATTAATTTTTACCATTGACTCAGCAACGATATCACGATGACTCACGAAATTGCATTTTGTGGAGCGCCGCATAATGACCGCCTTGCTTGATTAAGGTTTGATGATTCCCCATCTCAATAATTTTTCCTTGATGCATCACAATAATGGTATCCGCCTGTTCAATGGTTGACAATCGATGAGCGATAACAAATGTGGTACGGGATTTCATCAAACTTTCTAAGGCCGATTGAATATAACGTTCCGACTCAGTATCCAATGACGAGGTGGCTTCATCAAGAATTAATACCGGCGCATCCTTTAAAATCGCCCGAGCAATGGCCAACCGTTGCCGTTGTCCACCGGATAATAAGACGCCATGCTCCCCCACCATGGTATCCAGACCATTGGGCAATTGCTCAATGAACTCCATGGCGTGAGCATATTTCGCCGCTTGCACAATCCGTTTTTCACTGGCCGTTTCCAAGCAGCCATAAGCAATATTATGTCGCACCGTATCATTAAACAATGTAATATCTTGGCTGACTAGGGCAATTTGCTGCCGCAGACTGGCTAATTCAATGCCATTAATGTTAATCCCATCCAGACAAATTTCACCGTGTGAAATATTGTAAAATCTCGGCAACAAACTGACCAGTGTGGATTTGCCACTGCCCGATTTGCCAACAAAGGCAATCACCTGACCTGGCGATACAGAAAAACTGATATGGTTTAATACATCACCCGCTTGCTGGTTATAGCGAAAACAGACATTATTAAACTCAACCCGGCCTTGGCTAGAGGCAATCACTTTCGTCCCATTATCGTTTTCTTTGGCTTCTAACAAAAAAGCAAAGATACTTTGTGACGCCGCAATGCCTCGCTGTAAAATGGCATTCACTGTCGTTAAACGTTTTAACGGCGGGAATAATAACAACATGGCGGTAATAAACGACATAAAAACCCCCACACTGATTTGCTCCTGAATCTCAGGCCGGCTAGCGAGATAAACAATGCCCGCCAACAAACAAGCCGCCATCAGCTGAACAATCGGCACACTCGCCGCATTGGTCATGACAATCTTCATAAATTGGCGACGATTATTTTCATTCGCCACAATGAACTTCTCTCGCTCGTGATTTTGACCACCGAAAACTTTAATGACTCGCTGGGCTTCAATCGTTTCCTGGGTAATATGCGTCACATCACCCACTGAATTTTGCAAACGCTTGCTAATCCGACGCAAGCGTTTATTCACCACCACGACCAACACACTGAGTAGCGGGCCTAACACTAAAAACAACAACGCAAGCTGCCACTTAATGTAAAACATCCACGCTAATAAACCGATAATTGTCAACGAATCCTGGATCAATACCGTAATGGCCCGACTTGACGCATCGGCCACTTGTTCAGCATCATAAATCAATTTTGAAATTAACTGACCTGAAGCATGATTGTCATAAAAGCGGGTAGGCAAACATAAAAAATGTTCAAACATTTCTTTGCGCAGGTCTTTAATAACATGCCGCCCCACCCAGGCCATGCAAAATGTCACGGTAAAACTGCCCACCCCTCGGATTAAAAACACACCAATAATCAATACGGGAATCAACATGATGGTATCCGGGTTTTTATCGACAAAATTGCCATCTAACATGGGTTCCATTAATGCAGCAAAACCCACTTCAGTGGCCGCCACAATCAGCATACCAACAATCGCAAAAATAAAGGCGGCTAAATAGGGCTTGACATAACTTAACAAGCGCCCATACACAACATACCCATCATTGAGATCTAAAGGTTTAACGGAATCAGACATTGGCTTGATGGTTGGTCAGAGAATAACGGAGAGTATAGATAACCCACTTCCTTAAGTCACACGATTTCATAGGACGGGATTATAGCGCGAACCCGATGTTCGCGCTATTAACTCATTCGGAAGGCTGCTGAGTGGCAAACGTTAATCGCGAGAAACCAAGCTGTCGAGCCGCATCCATCGCCGTAATCACCGCTTGATGGGGGGTTTTAGAATCCGCACTGATAACAATTGGCATTTTACGATTGTCTCCGGCCACTTTTCGTAACGCTTGTTTCAACGTCTCAAGTTTGCTACTGATTAATTCATGGCCATCAATGTAGTATCGCCCCTGAGCATCAATGGTAATATCGACTGGCGTATTTTCTAAGGCTTTTTCTGATGAGGATTCCGGCAATTCAATACCCACTTCAAATTCATGTTTAAAGGTGGTCGATACCATAAAAAAAATCAACAACAAAAAGACAACATCAATGAGCGGTGTCAAATTAACATCGGGTTCATCTTGTTTACGGGGTCGAAAATTCATCGTGCGGGCTCCGGCGCAACATCACGCTGGCCATGCATCACTTCCACCAGTTTGATCGCTTCTTGCTCCATGGTTACCACTAATTCATCGACCCGGCGACGAAAATGCCGATGCAACATCACCGTCGGTATGGCCACCGTTAAACCCGCTGCGGTGGTAATCAAGGCTTCAGAAATGCCGCCCGCTAAAACCCCAGGATTGCCAACACCTTGCACCGTGATCACGGTAAACACTTTAATCATACCAACCACCGTGCCTAACAATCCCAATAACGGGGTAATGGCAGCAATGGTACCCAGCGTATTGAGATACCGCTCTAACTCATGAACCACATGCCGCCCGGTCTCTTCAATACTTTCTTTCATTACTTCTCGGTCATATTTAAGCGTGGCTAAGCCCGCCGCTAAAATACGGCCTAAGGGAGAGCTTTCCTTAAGCGAATTCACCGCATTGCTATCCAGTTGACCTCGTTGTCGCATCTGATAAATTTGCGCCACCATGTGTTTAGGTGCCACTTTGCTCCGCTGCAATGACCAAAAGCGTTCGGCAATAATGGCCAGTGCGGTGACAGAACAAGCAATAATTGGAACCATTAACCAACCGCCAGACTTTACTAACTCAAACATCCAAGATCTTCCTTCACCTTAATTAAGATTTGTTGATATCGTTGACTACACAGCTATTCTTTAAAATTGTAGGGCACCTTAAGCGGCTGCAATTTAATTAAATACAGTATCTGTTAACAAAAATACACCCATTTGATTAAGTTCTATTCAATGGATCTCATCACAAAGTACACGACCCAACGACCGCTTTCAGCGACGCGGCAACTTTTTAATGCCCAGTGAACCACTCCCCCTGCAAAAGACTTTCCGTTTATAAGCGCTATACTGAATTCCCTCAATAAAATACCCATGCAACACCAGCGGTGAAGCCAATAACTCTCCTTAATAATGACGATGCTTTTAGCACAATCAAGCACACCGGCACAAGCCCAGCGCTGGGACAAACCCCAATACCAGCGACAAAACGATCATTTTTCGCTCTGCCAATAACGCTGAGTCATTGGCCGATACAAATACGGCCCTTGCAATCCCTGGGCATCCACTAAAAATGTAATAGCACCATGTGAAGCCGTATCGTACAACCTCACCTGCTGCTGCTGATAACGAGCCACCACCCTCGCCTTAGGAAATCCAAACCGGTTGCGATAACCCACGGGAAATAATGCAAACTGCGGGGACACCACGCGAATAAAAGCCGCTGTAGACGAGGTATTACTGCCATGATGTGGGGCCACTAAAACAGTCGCCTGTATCTCAAACGCGCTGTGCTGTAACAATTGCTTTTCGGCGGATTTTTCAATATCCCCGGTCAACAAAAAACTGATGCCAGCCGCCGTGATCTTTAACACACAAGAATCGTTATTCCTTTTTTTTTCACTCTCGCCCAGCGGGTGCAGCATTTCAAAATACACGTCATCCCAAACCCAAGTCTGCCCTTTTTGACATAGCATCACTTGGTCATTCACCACTTTTCCCGGCACGCTGGTTAAAATTTGTTGCACTGGAATATTTGTTGTGACACCTTCTAGACCCCCAATATGATCCGCATCACCATGACTAACAATTAACGTATCAATGGTCGACCAACCGGCTTGTCTCAAGTACGGAACGATAACCGATTCGCCAATATCAAACCTTGAGCTATAACGCCGCCCAGTATCAAATACCAACACATGATTTTTAGTCTGTACCACGGCCGATAAGCCTTGCCCAACATCTAATAGCGTAAAAATCAATGCCTCGTCATCGAATGCTTTAGGTTTCACCAGAAACATCGGTAACAACCAACAAATCCCTAACCAACGATTCGGCACCCCCTTAGGCGCCAACAACCACAGCACCCCAACCATCCCTAATACTAGCGACCACCCCACCGGACGGTGTTGTTGCCAAAGTGCCTGATCAAAATCGGCGATATAGCTCATCGGAAACCATAACAACCATAAACAATCACTCGCGATGGTTAAAATAAAGGAGGCAAAACTTGGCAAAAATTGCATTAAAAGTAGGCCAGCCAAGGTGAACGGCACCACCACAAAACTCACCCAAGGCACCGCCATCATGTTAGCGATCGGCGATAACATCGACACTTTCGTATAAAAAACCAATATAAACGGCATTAAACCCAGTGCAATCATCCATTGTACACGCACCCACTGCCAACCGTTAGTGAATCGCAAACGGCCACTCACCCCATAAAAAATAATCGCTACGGCCACAAAAGATAACCAGAACCCCATGGACATCACCGAATGCGGATCGATGAATAAAACGGCGATCAATGCTAATGACAATAATTGCATTCCGGTAAATTTTTTATTCAACAGCAGACTGCTAAAAAATACCAGCACCATAATAAAAGCCCGCTGGGTGGGTATCGAAAATCCCGCCAGCGCCGCATACAACGCTGCCATCCCAATACTCACCAGGGCCGCCGCTTTAGGCGCGGGAAGC
>VAPK010849389.1_pt1 | contig 11972 bp, 11 predicted proteins | sample 3395031 | NCBI WGS metagenome assembly VAPK01 (sample SAMN08290443, study PRJNA428436) | hydrothermal vent metagenome | isolation source: Deep-sea hydrothermal vent chimney 1 | place: Pacific Ocean: Juan De Fuca Ridge | reverse complement strand
GTGTTGTCTTGCCTGTTTCTTCATCCGCTATAAAATAACCCCACTTGTTTGTCTTAACACCAGTGGCGCTCCTTGCCACTATAGGATTAGCATTTTGGCCTATGGCTATGATTACGTTGTCTGTTTCCATTACAAAATTAGAACCCTTTATCTCAACAGGCCTGCGTCTCCCAGATTCGTCGGGCTCGCCTAGCTCCATCCTCACACACTCTATGCCGGTTACATTGCCGTTTTCATCACCAAGAATCCTAACGGGGTTTGTAAGCAACTCAAACTGAATACCCTCCGCCTCGGCATGTTCTATCTCCTCAGCTCTCGCTGGCATTTCCTTTCTACTTCGCCTATATACTATTATGGCCTCCTCCGCTCCAAGCCTTTTAGCTGTCCTAACAGCATCCATTGCTACATTTCCGCCCCCTACAACGACAACCCTCTTACCTACATTTATTGGTGTATCATAATTTGGGAAGTCGAAAGCCCTCATCAAGTTTGAACGCGTCAGAAATTCACTAGCTGAGTATACACCGTTCAGATTCTCACCTGGTATTCTCAAGAAAGATGGAGCGCCTGCACCGTTGGCAAGAAAAACAGCATCGTACTCATCAATAAGTTCATCAACCGTCTTTATGTAGCCTATGACGTGATCGGTGTACAACTTCACTCCGAGAGACTCTATCTGAGAAACCTCATGTTGAACTATTGACTTGGGCAACCTAAATTCTGGTATCCCATAAACCAGCACCCCACCGGGCTTATGCAGGGCTTCAAACATTGTTACTTCATATCCCAAATTGGCCAGATCAGCAGCACAACTCAGACCGGCAGGTCCAGAACCAACTATGGCTACTCTCCTTCCATTTTTCACACTAATCTCTATTTTCTTGTCAACAATCCCATGTTCCCTTGCCCAGTCCGCAACAAATCTTTCTAGTCTTCCTATTGCTATAGGTTTACTCTTCTTACCCATGATGCACTTTTCCTCACACTGTTCCTCTTGCGGGCATACCCTACCACAGACCGCAGGCAACGCATTGGTAAGCTTTATTTCCCTGAAGGCCCCCTCTATATCCTCGTCCAATATTTTATCTATGAATTCGGGTATGTGCACTTCAGCTGGACACCCGTCAACACATGCAGGAGGTTTACATTGAAGGCACCTCTGTGCTTCCTTTATAGCTTCCTCGAACGAATATCCATATGGTACCTCATCAAAATTCTTTATTCTTTCCCTTGGACTTTGCTCCCTCATTGGAACCCTATCTTTCTTAAACTTCTCAGCCGGTTTTAGTCTCTCAGCCATTATGCTATACCCTCCTTTGCTTTATATAGCTCAAGAGCCTTCTTCTCCTGCTTCACATATTGCCTCTGACGCGCCATGAGCTCTCCGAAATCAACGAGTGCACCATCAAACTCTGGTCCGTCAACACAAGCAAACTTGGTTTTGCCGCCCACCGTTACTCTGCACGCACCACACATACCGGTCCCATCAACCATAATAGGATTCAAAGACACTATAATAGGAGCATCAAATTTCTTGGCAGATTCAACGCAAGCTCTCATCATCACCGGAGGACCTATTGCCCAAATTTTACTGATGGCATTGCCTTCCTGCTCCAGTACCTCTTCTAAGACGAGGTTTACAAAACCTTTCTTACCCCTACTACCATCGTCTGTCGCTATAATAAGTTCACTGGAAGCTTCCCCCAATTTATCCTCCATTATTAGCAGATCCGCGGTCCTGGCACCAATAATGGAGATCACATAGTTACCAAGTTCCTTTAGTCTTCTCGCTATCGGATGTATAGGTGCTATACCTATACCGCCCCCTACCATAACTACCTTACCAGGAAATCTTTCAATCTCAGATGGCATGCCCAACGGGCCAACAAATGAAAAGAGTTCTTCACCCTTCTCCATTCTAGAAAGCTCAAGTGTACTCTTGCCTACTACCTGAAACACAACTTGAATCCATCCCTCTACCACTGAAGAATCAGCGATCGTTAAGGGAATCCTTTCTCCGTGCTCACGTGGTATCAGTATCACAAACTGACCCGGTTGGGCTGCTTTGGCTACATCTGGAGCCCTAACAAGCATGGAGAAGATGACGTCACTCCACTGCTCTTTTTTGATTATCTCGGCCATTCAAACCCTCCTCACTCTGTTTAAATGAGAACTCAATTGTTCCAAGATAAGACGTAATGATAAGATGTGCAACTCTATTTTTACAAACCCCTTTTTTGAATCTTATTGAGTACTGCTCGGACCATCTGGCAGCGTGGATCATATACAGCCACTGACTGGCAAAGCTTGCTGATCTCACAGTCTTTATCCCATATGGGAAGTACACATGACCACCACAGGAAAGGTAAACAGTCCAAAAGGATCTATCTGAAGAGAGGTTGTTTATAAGCATATCAGGCGTATAAAACGCAAGCCAATAAAGTTCGTACTTTTTAGCCTCATTTATGAGTTCCTTACCTTTTTTGGGTGCGAAGTTTACACTTATTATCCTCTGCGTGTACTTCACATAATCCTCCATCAATCTAACACTGAATCTTGTGGCCTTAGCCAAAGCCACAGTTTCAAAACCCCTGTATAAATATCTGCTCTCTGTAGCTCCCGACAGTTCTTGCGTGAAACGATTGGAGTATATTCGGAAACCTACACCTTGAATCTGCTTTTGGAGTTTACTGCACGATGTAATCAGGAGAATTAACACAACAGCAAATATCAGCCTCCTCATTTATTTCCCTCTTCGAGCCTTATAATAGCTTCTTTTGCTTCCCTATTATCAGGATCAACGGCAAGCACTTTACGGTAGGTAGCTATAGCGTCCTCAACATAGCCCTGCTGCTCATACAAACGAGCAAGCATTATTGTGGCTATATCATCTTCGTCTTCATTTCCTCCCTCAAGATCTATCTTGGGTATATCAAGATCATTTGTTTTTTGAGACCTGCCACTGCCTGAGCCTTCTACTCCGGCAGTATCCTCTAAGTTCTCCTTTGGTGCGTAGTTCAAGGGATCAATCATTGAAGCCCGCTTGCAAAACTCATTAGCCTCCCTGATGTTTCCTAGTTTTTCATGGATCTTGCCAGCCATAAAGTTGGCTTTAGCATTGCATGGATTCAACGTGAGCAGGGTATCGATATAGGCCAGGGCAGCTTCATGTTTGTTTTCCCCCACAAGGAGTTCAGCTATTTTTAACAGGGCGAGTTCATACCTTGGGAACCGCTTAAGCCCATCAAGGAGTATATCCAACGCCTTTTCCACATTGCCGTTTTGAGCATACAAGACGGCCAACGGATAAAAATACAACGAAACCCCACCCCTGCTCTTATAATAGTTTTCTACTTTCTTAAGGAGGGAACTTTCCTTCACGGCACTCCTCTATAGTTTCTGCAACAAGCCTCCCCGCTACCTCGCCTGAGATTGTAGACCTGCCTATTCCCTTTGTCAAGACGAAGAAAACCTTTTTACTCTTGACCTTCTTATCAAGACTCAAAGCTTCTATTATTTCATCACTGCTCACATCTTTGGGCAAACATATGGGTAATCCAAGATCCCCGAGTAAACCCACGATCCTTTCCCTATCGCGCTTCTCAATCAGACCCATTTTCTCCGATAATACAGAAGCCATAACTTCACCTATGGAAACGGCTTCGCCATGCAGATAGCTATTGTAACCCGTAGCCACCTCCAATGCATGACCAAATGTATGCCCAAAGTTCAGGATGGCACGCATACCAGATTCCCTTTCATCACTTTCAACAATTGAAACTTTGTTTCTGATGCTCATAGAGATAACATCCGCCAGCACGTCCTTTTTTCTGTCCTTTACATCTTTCTTGTGGGTTTCTAAAAACTCAAACAGTTCCCTATCCATTATAACTCCGTACTTCACAACCTCTGCCAAGGCGGATGTATATTCTCTCTCAGGTAATGTACCAAGAAAATCTATATTTATAAATATTGCATCAGGCTGATAGAAACTACCTATAAGATTCTTACCCATCTCATGATTTATAGCGGTTTTTCCACCTATGGAAGCATCTACCATGGCAAGAAGTGTTGTGGGAATTTGTACAAAATGAGTACCCCTCATGTATGTGCTGGCTGCAAAACCGCAAATATCGCCAGCTACACCACCACCAAAGGATACCAAATAAGAGCCTCTTTCAGCCTTATGTTTTACAAGAAAGTCATATATATTCTTTAGTGTATATATATTTTTTTGCTCTTCTCCTGCCTTAAAGACAAAATAATGGATCCCAATGTTTGTCTTTCCCATGGACTCTATAAAATATTTCAAGTGCAACCTTTCTACATTGGAGTCTGTTATCACATAGATCTCCTCCACGTTCCGTAACAACAGAAATCTCGCCACATCACGCATAGATGCATCTACATGAATATCATGAGGATGTGATACGTTAACCCTTATTGTTTTCTTCATACTTCCTGTACTCCAGAAAATCTCTGTAGTTTATAAGATTATAATGGAAAACACCCTTTCCCTGATTGTCAAAGAACAACAAATCGCCCGTAACACCTTGATAATTTCTCATAGATAGTATGGAGTCCCTCAGATCAGAAGGGTTAGCATCGTTAATAACCATTCCTATATCAAACCCAAGCGCAGAAATCTGGTTGGGGAGACTACCATAAGTTTTCATATATTGCCTTACAAAGTATTCGTTCTTTGGATTCTCGACAAACTGGTTGTACGGTGTCACTATCAACACACGGCGAGCAACCGTAGGGTTTAGAGAAGCAAGTTTTTTATCCAAAAACAATCCCACACTGAGAATATGCTTGACCCTTATCCCGTAAAAACCCACCAAATTAGCCAGTTTAACAAAGTCGCTCTCATCAGCAAACACAACAAGGGTTCTAACATGGAGAGAATATCGCGATAGCGGTGCAGTAACAGGCAGGAGGGTGCTTTTTGTATTGGACCAATAAATTCCAAAAACATTCTTGAAATACTCAACATACGTGGCTAAACCAGGAACAAAGTGGGAAATCTTCAATGGCTTGATGCCATGAAGTGATAACTGTTTAACAAAACTTTCCTCAGCTTTTTGTGATACCGGTGTGAGTCCATACAGAACGACTATTTCTCCAAATCCCCTCCTGTATATTATGTTCGCAAGCTCTCTGGCAGCCTGTGTCACATAAAAACCGAATCCTATGACACTCTCGCAATGCATACCATTTACATAGTTAAAGGGCAATATGTCCAGAACATTAAAAGAACATACGATTGGAACAAGCTGGTCGACACTGTTCCTAAGAAACGGCCCCACGATTACATTCATATCACCATTCTCAAGTTTATCCATTATTCCCTGAACCCCCAAACGGGAGTTAACCATAATTATATTCGCACTCCCACCAAGCGCTATACTGAGCCCATTCAAAAACATTTGACCAAAAGATGAATATTTTCCACTCATAGGAGATATGTATCCTATCCTCAGACCCTGGGCCCAAGAATGCATTAGCAATAGGAACACAAGAAGAAAACTAATGAGAATCCTCATCTATCAGTTCCTTTATCCTTTGGAGATCCCTCGTGAAATCCTGAATAGCACCTGGGTTCCTGAGAAGGTAAGCCGGATGATACATAACAACCACCTTTTTACTACCATACTCAAATATCCTACCCCTGAGTTTGCTCATCTTATCTGGCAAACCGACAAACAGCCCTGTTGAGTATCTACCAAGGGTCACTATGACCGCAGGATCTATTATCTCTATTTGACTCGTCAGATAAGGGCTGCACATCTCTATCTCGTACTCTGAAGGATCTCTATTGTTAGGAGGTCTACACTTTAAGCAATTCCCGATATAAATACTATCCTCCGAAATGCCTGCTCTAGCTAACAGTTCCCTGAGCAACCTGCCTGCCCTACCTACAAATGGTCTACCCTGCAGATCCTCATCCTTTCCAGGTGCCTCTCCAACAAACATAATCTTCGCATTAGGATTACCCTCACCAAACACAGCCTTAGTCCTCGTTTTGTAAAGAGGGCATCTCATGCAGGATTCTACTCTCCCTCTAATTTCAGTAAGAAGTTCCTCCTTTGTCTTAAATTCAACCCTATTTAGGAATTCAACACCCATCTCTCTGTAAGCTGCAAGGAGCAAGTTTAGTGACTTCATATTTTACTCAAGAGATACTTTATAGACCTATTCTTTGTGTAATATGAAACCCTATTAGATATAAGAAAAGCTGTTGATTCAAATATCTCCTCAATAACCCTTAAACCGTTCTCTTTTAGAGTTTTACCGGTTTGTACTATATCAACTATGCAATCTGCGAGACCAAGAAGAGGAGCAAGTTCAACAGAACCGTACAGCTTAATTACGTCGACCCTTATACCCTTTGATATGAAGTGTCTTTTAGCAATATTTGGAAACTTTGTAGCTACTCTCAATCCTTTAACCCCACCGCTCAAACACTCGTCTTTTACACCTGCAACTACCATTCTGCAGTAACCTATACCTAAATCTGCCAATTCAAACACCTTGCTCTTCTTCTCTCTTAGGACGTCAAGGCCTGCAACCCCAATGTCTGCAGCGCCATATTCAACGTACACAGGAACATCTTGCGCCCTAACCATTAGAAACTGAAACTCGCCCGCCTCGTCCACAAACGAAAGTCTTCTCGACTCAGATGGAATATCCACAATTATACCGGACGCTCTGAATCTTAGCAAAGTATCTTCCAACAGCCTTCCCTTAGGTAATGCTACTCGGATCATACCACTCCCTTTTGATAGAAGCACCAAGCATAGATAACTTCTTTTCTAAAGCTTCGTACCCTCTGTCAAGGTGATATATACGCAACACATGAGTTATACCCTCAGCCGAAAGCCCTGCTATGACAAGACTTGCAGAGGCTCTCAGATCCGTTGCCATAACAGGAGCACCTGTAAGTCTATCCACACCATTTATAATAGCCCTATTGCCAAAAAGAGAAATATCTGCTCCCATCCTTCTCAGCTCGGCCACATGTTGGAATCTATTTTCAAATATTGTCTCTTCCACCACACTCACTCCCTTTGCCTTAACCAACACACCTACAAACTGCGCTTGCATATCCGTCGGAAACCCAGGATAAAACATGGTTTTAATTCTCAAAGGGTGAACTTCATCCGGCCCAGATACCCTTATAACACCACCGCCGATCTCATCAATGCTACCTCCAGCCTCCCTAAATTTATCTACCGTAGCATCCATAGCGAATAACGGAGCATCTTGTATCTCGATGGTTGAATGAGTAGCAAGAGCAACACACATGAATGTTCCAGCCTCTATTCTATCGCCAATCACCCTGATCTCCACACCGTGAAGACTATCAACACCATTTATCTCTATTGTGTCACCTCCAGCTCCTTCTATTTCCGCTCCCATTTTGTTCAGCATTTCGGCTAAATTGACAACCTCTGGTTCCCTGGCGGCATTCTTTATCACAGTTCTTCCCCGGGCAAGTGTAGCTGCCATCACTATGTTTTCAGTCCCTGTTACAGTTGGAACGTCAAGGTATATTTCGCAACCGTGCAGACCATCTCTAGTCTCACCTATTATGTATCCACCCTCTATTTTTATGTCCGCCCCCATCATCTTCAGGGCATCAATGTGTAGATTTATAGGTCTAACACCTATAGCACAACCCCCAGGCATGGATATTTCCGCATGATGAAACCTGCTAAGCAAAGGGCCAAGAACAAGTACAGATGCCCTCATTGTTTTTACAAGCTCATAGGGTGCTTTTAGCACATGTAATTCCCTCGCATCCACATACAGTCTATGATTTTCCTCAAACGCGACATCGCACCCCATAAATTTAAGCAACTTCATCATTGTAAACACATCATCAAGACGAGGAACATTTTCCAGTACAACTTTATCAGAAGTCAAAATGGAGGCTGCCATCATAGGTAGGGAAGCATTCTTTGAACCGCTTACCCTTACCCTTCCAGATAATCTTTTACCGCCCTCAATAATGAACTTCTCCATCATATCTAGTACCCTTCTCCCAAAACTTAACTTCTATATACATCGTTAGGAAAAATAGGATAGACTGTGGGCACCACTAAGCCTCTCCGAGCGACTTGACCCTCTCCTCTCTTGTTTCAATGCTTGTTATCTTTATCCCAAAGTGCCCTCCAACCACTACAACTATACCCCGTGCGATCACCTTTCCGTTTACAACCACTTCCAGAGGTTCCTCTATGCTCCTATCTAGTTCTATTATAGAACCCTCGTTGACCTTCAATAGATCCCTGATCAGCATTTCCTTTTGCCCTATTCTTATCTCCACGTCAAGATCTATATCCAATATGAGGTCAAGATTTCTTACATCTCCTGTGCCGGAACTAGGTACCCTTTCTCTTATCCTCTCCTGTGGCTCACTGGGACGCTTTGCAGTCTGCTCATGTTCTCCCATAACCGTCTCGACGGGTTCATTTGTCTCTGCTCCAAAACCCCCCTCAGCCCCTGGGGCATAAGAAAAAACTGAATCAAACTCATCCACCCCTGAAAGAATGGTTATAGTGTCTGTTTCAACATTCGGTACAGCAACATCAAGTTTTATCCTGTAAACATCCGAATCCGGAAGGGTAATTTCTCTCCCCACTCCAACAACCTCTGCAGAAAAGTTCTTGTCAAACTCATCTTTGAGAGATATTGATAGATTACCCAGGATTTGGGAAAATAATTCCTTGAGGGCATCAAGATCTTCTTCTTCAATTTCTTCTTTAGGATTACCTGGCCCCATTAACATCAGATCAGATAATATGGTAGCAAATCTCGTCTTCAAGTATAAGAACATTGATGCGGATCTATCATCAACGGAAACAGTGCTTTTAATCATCACTCCACCGTCCTCAAGACCTACATCCCCACTGTCTCCCTTGCCAACATCAATCAATTTTACTACAACATCAAGATTTAGGGCAGTCCTAAGTACCTCTTCAAACGACGAATTCAGTATAGAAGAAAATTTTTCAATGGTCCCTTTTTCTCTATCCGATTCATCGGAAGAGGAGAAGAGGCTATCTATGTCCTCTTGGGATAGCTCTTCTGCCATCATTATCCCCCATTTAGAAGTTTTAAAACCTTCACAGCTTGATTACTACCAGATCTACCAATTACAAACTGTACCTTTTTTACCCCATTAATGGAACCTAAAAGCGATTCTCCCACCTTGGAATCAAGAACAAGTACCTCATTTGTTTCAAGCTCCAAAAACTCTTTAAGCTTGAGTCTTATTTTGCCCAAATAGAAATCTATTATGACGGGTACTCTAAGTAGCAGAAAAGCTATATCCTCACTCCTATCTTCCTGAACCCGTTTAGGCCTCGTAAAGAGATCCTGACTACCTATCTTGCTGAATATGGGCTCCAAAGCTATAACAGGTAGGCACCAATTGATTATACCACGCGATTCCCCTATCTTAACTTCAAAAACCACCAGCACAACAATCTCCGATGGAGCTATGATCTGGATAACATTCGGGCTCGTCTCCTGATCAACTATCTTCAAGTCGAGCCTTACTATGGGATCCCATATCTCCCTCATGTCATCCATAGCCTGCCTTACAACGTCAGCCAATATTGCTTGTTCTATATCTGTAAACGGTCTGGTCAGATTTTCACTGAATTCACCTATCCCTCCCAGGAGCCTATCTATGAGCACGAATCCTATATCTGGCTCAATTGAAAACACAGCAGATCCTTCAAGAGGATTCAAACTTACAACATTGAAACTCACATTATTGGACAGTGACAAAACAAACTCACCGTAGGTCATCTGATCGACACTGACCACATTTATTTCCGTTATAGCTCTCAAAAAACCAGAAAGACGTGAGGAAAAATTACGGGCAAACTTATCGTGGAGGTTCTTTAGAGCCCTTATCTGCTCCTTGGAAACTTTATCTGGCCTTTTGAAGTCGTAAATAGAAATTTTCTTAGTCTCCGCGAGCTCAAACTCCTTCTCTTCCTCTATAACCTCCGGTTCTTTGTCAAGGGTACTCAGTAGGGCATCTATTTCTTCTTGGGAAAGAAGCTCAGCCATTTACTATCCTGCTATTTGAGCTATCTTCAGGGGAATATCATCAACATCAGCAACTACATCGGCCAACCCCTCTTGAGTGGGTTTCCTAGGCATTCCCCATACAACGCAACTGTTTTTGTCTTGAGCTATAATTACTCCACCTTTCTCATGCACCTTCTTAAGCCCTCTGTAGCCATCATCGCCCATACCTGTCATTATCACGCATAGGGATTTGTCCCCAAAATTTTCGGCTACAGATGTAAACATAACATCAGCATTAGGGGTATATATAGTTTTGGGTTGATCGCTAACTCTAATTACATATCCAGAGCCTCTGTGCTCCACGGTCATCTGCAGTCCGCCCGGTGCCAGATATCCCACTCCACCCTTCAGTGGTTCTCCATCCTCTGCTTCCTTTATTGTTATGGGAGCGACTCTATCAAGGGATTTCGCAAACACACCCGTAAACGTTTTGGGCATATGCTGGACAATCAGTACAGGCTGTCTAAGTCTGGGAAATTTTGAGAACACCCTTTCCAGCGCTACTGGCCCACCTGTCGATGCCGCTATAGCAACTACTTCTATATTTCTTTTTGCGAGAGGTTTTGTCTCAACTTTGCGAGCAATCATCTCTTCAGCAACAGAAGCAGCAATCCGCGGCCTTCTTCTCAACACCCTGAACTGGGACCTCTTAGCCTCAACTATTTTCTTAACAAGAAGGTCCTTAACTTGCTTACTTGCCGTCTTAAAGGAAAGCACATCATTTTTGGACACATAATCCACAGCACCAAGCCTCAGCGCTTCTAATGTTTCTTTAGCCCCATCCGTGGTCAGAGTGCTGACCATTATGACAGGGACTGGATTTTCTTCCATTATCCTCTTCAACGCTTCCAGCCCGTTCAACTTAGGCATCTCTATGTCCAGTGTAACAACATCTGGCTTCACCTCTTTCACCTTTTCAATAGCCTCAAGTCCATCCCTGGCAAAGCCAACCACCTCTATTTCACCAGACTCTTCTAGTATCCTTGCGAGATACTTCCTCGCTATCATTGAATCATCTACCACTAGAACTTTAACTTTGTTTAGAATCATAACTTTGACTCCATCAACTATTTGCTTTACGCTGTCAAAAATGATACAAAGTCCTTCAGAAAAAAGCAAATTTTTATAGGAAAGGAGGCACGACATGGGTTTGACAGTGGCTCAAAAGATCCTAAGGGAACACCTGGTAGATGGTGATTTATTCTCTGGAGATGAGATAGGCATAAAAATAGACCAAACCCTAACCCAGGACGCAACGGGCACAATGGCAGACCTCCAATTTGAACAAATGGGCGTAAAACGAATAAAAACGGAAGTATCCGTCAGCTACATCGATCACAAAACCATTCAGATGGGTTACGAGGACGCAGACGATCACACCTATCTTCAGACTTTCGCTAAGAAGTACGGTCTGCTGCTATCCAAAGCCGGAAACGGTATCTGCCATCAGGTCCACATTGAGAGAATCGGCAGACCAGGGAAAACACTGCTTGGCTCCGACTCCCATACACCCACAGGTGGTGGAATTGGCATGATAGCCATTGGCGCCGGTGGATTGGATGTGGCTGCAGCCATGGCTGGCATGCCTTTCTATCTACCCAGACCAAAGATAGTGGGCATCCACCTGACCGGTAAGCTAAACCCGTGGGTGACAGCCAAGGATGTGATCCTGAAGGTACTTCAGATACTCACAACGAAGGGCAATGTAGGATGGATAGCAGAGTACTTTGGCGAGGGAGTTAAGACGCTCACCGTACCAGAAAGGGGTACGATAACCAACATGGGCGCAGAGTTGGGTGTAACAACGAGCGTATTCCCCTCTGATGAGGAGACCAAACGCTTTATTGAGGCTCAGGGCAGAG
>VAPK010023817.1_pt1 | contig 11973 bp, 12 predicted proteins | sample 3395031 | NCBI WGS metagenome assembly VAPK01 (sample SAMN08290443, study PRJNA428436) | hydrothermal vent metagenome | isolation source: Deep-sea hydrothermal vent chimney 1 | place: Pacific Ocean: Juan De Fuca Ridge | reverse complement strand
GTTATTGCTGAACCACAATTATTTGGCTTGCAGGTTTTACAACGTCGTCGCCGTAAAAAATCTTTACGTGATACTGACAGCATCGTTAAAAATCTGGCCGAGCTGACATTAAGCGCACCTGTTGTTCATGAAGATTATGGTGTTGGCCGTTATCTTGGTTTACAAACTTTAAAAATTGGTGAGCTCGATACAGAATTTTTAACCCTCGAATATGCCAACAAAGACAAACTCTATGTTCCCGTCAGTTCACTGCATCTTATCAGCCGTTATACCGGTGCCGCACCGGACAATGCCCCACTCCATCGTTTAGGCAGTGGGCAGTGGGAAAAAGCGAAAAAGAAAGCCCGTGAACAAGTACATGATGTTGCTGCAGAATTATTGGATATTTATGCACGACGTGAGGCGCAATCCGGTTTTGCTTACCCTATTGATGAAATGCAATATCACGCCTTCTCAGCAGGCTTCCCTTTTGAAGAAACCCCCGATCAACAAACCGCAATTGATAATGTTATTCGTGACATGCGCTCACCCAAACCGATGGATCAACTTATCTGTGGTGATGTCGGTTTTGGTAAAACCGAAGTTGCCATGCGTGCTGCATTTATTGCAGTTCAGGTAGGAAAACAAGTTGCGGTTTTATCACCCACAACATTACTAACGCAACAACATACCGAGAATTTTAGAGATCGCTTTGCAGAATGGCCGGTACACATTGAATCATTATCTCGTTTTGGTACAAAAAAAGAACAAACCCAAGTATTAAAAGATTTAGAAGCCGGAAAAGTTGATATTGTTATCGGTACACATAAGTTATTACAACCGGATGTAAAATATAAAAACCTTGGTCTGGTCATTATTGATGAAGAACATCGTTTTGGTGTTCAACAAAAAGAACTATTCAAATCAATGCGTTCAGAAATTGATATATTAACCTTAACCGCAACACCAATTCCGCGAACCTTAAACATGGCAATGTCCGGCTTACGTGAGTTATCCATCATCGCCAGTCCTCCGGCTAAACGTCTTGCCATTAAAACATTCGTCACCGAATGGAAAGATGACATGATTAAAGAGGCATGCTTACGTGAAATAAAACGTGGCGGACAAGTTTATTTTTTACACAATGATGTAGCCACCATTGAAAAACAAACACATAAGTTAGCTGAGCTTATACCCGAAGCAAATGTTCAGTTTGCCCACGGACAAATGCGTGAACGTGAATTAGAACATGTTATGTCTGATTTTTACCATCAACGTTTTAATATTCTGGTTTGTACAACCATTATTGAAACAGGTATTGATATCCCCACTGCTAACACAATTATTTTAAATAAAGCGGATCGTTTTGGTTTAGCACAGCTTTATCAGTTACGCGGACGTGTTGGTCGCTCTCATCATCGCGCTTATGCTTATTTAGTTATTCCTAAACGAAAAACATTAACCGCTGATGCTAAAAAACGTCTGGAAGCCATTGAATCAATCGAATCTTTAGGAACAGGTTTCACTCTCGCAACACATGATCTTGAAATACGTGGTGCAGGTGAATTATTAGGAGATGGACAAAGCGGACAAATGATAGAGATCGGTTTCAGCATGTACACTGAATTATTAGAACGTGCTGTCACCGCATTAAAACAAGGCAAGGCACCGGATCTTGATAAACCATTACATCACGGTGCAGAGATTGATTTACATGTCCCTGCCCTCATACCAAACGATTATATTCCGGATGTTCACGAACGACTTATTATGTATAAGCGAATAGCAAGTGCTTCTGATAAAAATGAACTAAAAGAACTTCAGGTAGAAATGATCGATCGCTTTGGATTATTACCAACACCGGTTAAAACTTTACACCAGGTTACAGAATTAAAATTAAGTGCAGCAAAACTTGGCATTAAAAAGATCGATTATGGTGAAGAAGGTGGACGAATTATATTTGATGAGCAACCTGACATCGACCCAATGAAAATCATTAAGCTCATTCAAAACCAATCCAATACTTATAAACTTGATGGTAATGATAAGTTACGTTTATTGAAACCGATTATTGATATTGAGTTCAGGATAAAAGCATTAGAAGAGTTATTTATGTACCTTTCATGACCGACCGTCAGCCACAGCCAGAAGTAGACGCTTAAGATAAGGGGATTTTAATTAAGAAACAACTTCCATTTCCAATCGTACTTTCGACTGAAATTTTTCCATTCATTTGTTCTATTAAAGATTTAGATATCGCTAATCCTAAGCCTGCCCCTTCGATATTAGAATTTTCTAAACCTAACCTATTAAATGGTTTAAATATATTTATTTGTTGTTTAGTTGTTAAGCCATTACCTGAATCAGTAATCGAAAGCTTAAGGAAACTTTCATCACCAATTGAACAATCAACTATTACTTTTCCATTTTCGCTGTTATATTTTATCGCATTAGACAAAATGTTTAATAAAACCTGCTTAAATCTTATTTCATCTACATTAATTTTAATATCAGAAAGAGAGCATATCTTGTTGTTAATTTCAATATTGTGCTTATTCGCTATAGCTCCAATTAAAGATAGCGATTGATGAAGGATTTCATTTAAAGAATGGCTTTCAATAGATAATTCAGCGTGTCCAGATTCTATTTTTGATAAATCAAGAATTTCATTTATTAAATATAACAAATGTTGCCCTCCATTAATAATTTCTTGCACATTATTTTTTGTTTTCTCATCATCAGTAGTCAGTTCAATAATTTGCGAAAATCCAAGAATAGCATTTAGAGGGGTGCGTAACTCATGACTCATGGAAGATAAAAATTGTGATTTAGCCAGATTAGCTTTCTCTGCTGCTTCTTTGGCTTGAAGATACTCTGTAGTACGAAGTTGAACACGTTTTTCTAGAATTTCATTAGTTTCAATTAATATTTTCTCTGTTAGTTTGCGTTCCGTTATATCACGAACTATAGCGATAAAATGAGGTGCTTCATGCTGTAGGTGAATATATTGTAAAAATATTTCTACAGGAATTCGAACCCCATTCTTATGTTGATGAATGGTTTCAAATGTAATAACTCTTAGATTACCATTGATTAAAGGGGCTATGATGTCACGAAATTGTGCTTCATTGATTTCGGGTTTAATATCGAAAGGTGTCATTTTCATTAGCTCATTAATGTCATAGCCAATTTGTTTAACTGCTCCGTCATTAACATAAAAAAATTCGAGCGTATCTGACTTAAACATAAATACGCAATCTAAGGTTTCATCAAGGGTTGCCTTAAATCGTTTGATTTCTCTTTCTGCTAGTTTAGTTGCAGAAATATCTTCAACACTAGACCAAATCAGATCTTCACCATTGTGATTTATAATTCGTCCCTGTAATCGCACAGGAACACGATGCCCATCGATATGGAAATATTCCTTTTCATAAGGACCATACTGCCCAGTGTCTTGTAATTTTTTTAACTGCCTTTGTTCCTGCTCATTGTAATCGACGGGAGTAAGTTCCCAATAGCTTAGCTTATAAATATCATCATTTGTGCGGCCAATAATATTGGCAAATGCTGGGTTTACCTCTATTATTGAGCCATCCATACGAGTCAATGCTAGACCAATAGGTAAAGATTCAAATAAGATATTATTAAAGTGTTTACTATTGTTCAATTCCCTTTCCTTTTATAGCAAAGGCTCCAAGTATAGTAATTGAGAAGGCATTTAAACTTGAATTCTATGGTTTGTCTTACATAGCATAATAATAGATGAGTATTTAATATTATCAGTAAAATCAGCGATAAATCAAGGACTTTGATGAAGCATCCATTTAGTTATAGTTTAATGAATATTCATACTAAGCTTGATGTATTAAATAAGGTAAGATTCAATTTTAATGATTACAAAATTAAATATCTTGTTAAAGGTCAACTAACAATCAGATCTGGTTTATTATTTTAATAACTTGAACTTGAATTTAAGTCTAACTCTGATAGTTCGCCAATGAAATATCTAAATCTGCTTAGGGTTGGAAGCTGCCATAGAACTATTAAATAAACCAACCCGCTGTCCTTGTCAACGCAACGCCCACAATATAACTAAAAGTTACTAATGCCAAAATAAAAAATAGCACTTTATTTTTCATTTCTTTCGCACGTTTTAAAGCAAACATACCAAAAATAATATAAATAATTAAAGCGGTGAATTTAGCGGTTAACCATCCATCAACAAAGGGATATTGATGAAGAGATAACGCAAGTAAGGTTGCTGTTATTAATAAAACTGTATCATTAACATGAGGAAGGATTTTTACCCATTTTTTTCTCATCATTGAAGAATTATTGAAGACCCAAAACCCTCTAATCAGGAAAAAGCTAATACTAATAAAAGCTGTACTCATGTGAATTAACTTAATCATAATTATAATTCCTCAACATCTTGAGATAAAGCATCTTCAAAACCAAAATCTTTCATGTCTTTAATACGAAATGGATATAATATTCCATCTAAATGATCTACTTCGTGTTGTACTACCCTGGCATGAAAGCCATGTGCTTCGCGTTCTATTAAATTGCCTTCTGCATCATATCCTCGATAGCGGATAGATGTATAACGGGGTACAAGTCCTCTCATGTGAGGAATACTTAAGCAGCCTTCCCATGCAGATTCTCTTTCGCTACCGATAATAGAAATTTCAGGATTAATAAGAACTGTTTCGGGTACAGCGTCAGCATCTGGATATCGTGGATTATCGGTGATGCCGAATATAACAATGCGTAGACTGACCGTAATTTGTGGTGCGGCTAAACCCGCACCATTTAAAGCAGCCATAGTATCCTTCATATCGGTGACAATGCGGTCTAGTTCAGGGGTTCCGAAGTTTTCCTCCTCTTTTGCGCGGACTAAGAGTAGTGGATGCCCCATTTTTATTACTTCTTGTACAGCCATCACAAAATTCCAATTAGGTTTAGCATTTTTACCTGAACAATGACAAAATAAGCACATCAAATATAACAGGAAACAGTCGCTTGAAAACACTTATATCAGTCCTATTTTTTATATTGGCAAATAGCAGTTTTGCTGATGATATGCGTTATTACGATGTTGAAATCGTCATTATTGAAAATATGACGGACGAACAACGAAATTCAGAGAACTGGCCACTTCAGGTTAATCTAACTCAAGCAGAAAAAACTGTGCAATTAGGGGAGCCTGTTTTAAGTGAATGGCTACCAGAAGGCGTAGATTTAAAATCCAGCTATAAAGTATTAAATTCAAGCCACTATCAACTTACCGAAGAAGTTGAAAAAATATCTGAATCTAAAACACACCGTGTTATTTTTCATACGGCCTGGCGTCAACCCGGTTTAGATAAAAATCAGGCTTTACCGATTTACTTCAAGCATGAGGTTGCTGCCCCGCCCGTTATTGAAGATGAAGAAGTTAGTGAAACTACAGAAAATGGTGAAATAATCTCTATTGAAAAAATGAATACTTCACCATCAATTTTAGAAGGTATATTGCGTGTCACTTTATCGCGATATTTACACCTGGAAGCTGAACTCACTTTTAAAACTAAAATCCCTGATATGGTGAAAAGTGATAATCCATTTTCAATATTGGATAATGAACAGATACGTTCAAAAATACAAAAACAAGGTGTTATTCATTTAAAACAAAAACGTCGTCGCATAAGAAGTAGCGAATTACATTATATTGATCATCCTGTTTTAGGGATATTGATAAACATTACCCGCTATGAAAAACCAGAAGATAAGGACATAAGATAATAATAAAATTATCTTCCGATATTAATTAAGTGTTGGAATGACCGCTTCAAGTAACTTTCGAACCTGAGCCATTCCATTATTTAGATTTGTTTCGATAACAGCCATTGTTAATGCCTCAGTTCCTCGTCCTGCGGCTAAATTAGCAACAACGGAAATACTGGCATAACAAAGTTCTTTTTCTCTCGCTAAAGCAGCTTCTGGCATACAGGTCATACCAACAAGATCACAACCATCTTTTTCTAAACGATTTATTTCAGCAGCAGTTTCCAGGCGTGGTCCTTGTGTTGCGGCATAAGTTCCTTCTTTTATAATGCTTATCGAATGCGATTGTGCTGAAGTTATAATAGATTGGCGCAAGTCTTCACAAAATGGATCAGTAAAATCAATATGTACAACATTTTTTAAGCTTTCTTCAAAAAAAGTATTGGTACGGGAGACAGTATAATCAATAACCTGATCCGGAATAATGAGTATACCTGGCTGCATATCTTCTCGAATACCACCAACAGCATTAACTGCTATTACCTTTTCTATCCCGGCACTTTTTAAAGCCCAAATATTTGCACGATAATTTATTTTATGTGGTGGTATTGTGTGCCCAGAACCATGACGAGGTAAAAAATAAACTTTGTTACCTGAAAGAACACCTTGTACTAATGGACCTGAAGGTTCACCGAAAGGGGTTTGTATTATTTCTCGACCCGTAATTTCAAGACCATTAATAGAAGTTAAACCGGTACCACCAATTATTGCTATTTTAGTCATTCTGTTACATTCCTTTTACGGCATGAATCGAATTTACGTTACGTAAATAGTTTTTGTAATCCATTCCAAAACCAAACAAATAACGATTTTCTATTTCCAAACCAATATAATCTGGCTTGAAGTCTGCTTTACGCTTATGAATTTTATTAACTAAAACAGCAGAGTATACTTTAGAAGCACCTTTTTCTTTACAGTATTTTGCGATTTCTAAAAGAGTAATACCTTCATCAAAGATATCATCAACAATAAGAATATTTCTGTCTTGTAAAGATATTACTGGTTCCTGTATCCAGTTTAACTCTCCCCCACTTGTTTCACCTTGATATCGCGTAGCGTGAATATAATCAAGTTGTAATGGGAAGGATAAACGAGTAAGCAAATGACCTGTAGGAATAATACCACCCGTCATTACGCAAAGGACAAGTGGGTTTTTATCTTTTAAATCAGCAGTGATTTTTCCAGCCAAAATATCTAATGCTTTATTTATTTTTTTTGAATCACATAAGCAATCTGATTCTTTTTTTATTTTTTTTATACTTTTAATATCCACAACTACTTCTCAGTCATTAAGGCATCATTTTCAATATGAATAGTTGATGTTGGAAAGGCCATTTCTGCACCATGTTTTTCTACTATTTCTGTTATTTTAAATAAAACATCCTGTTTTACTTCATGAAACTTAATCCAGTTAGTGGTTTTTGTAAAAGTATAAATAAAAAAATCTAAAGATGAAGCAGAAAATTCGTTAAAATTAACCATTAAAGTTTGCGTATTATCTATTTCAGGATGGTTAACTAACATATCTTTTACATCAGTAATGATTCGTGGAAGCTGTTTGCTGTCATCATAACGAATACCAATGGTTTCATTTATTCGTCTATGAGTCATTCGCGACGGGTTTTCAACCGAGATGCTAGCAAACATTGAGTTTGGTATATAAAGAGGTCGTTTATCAAAAGTACGGATAAGCGTTAAACGCCAGCCGATTTTTTCAACCGTCCCTTCTATATTACGATCAGGTGAGCGAATCCAGTCACCGACTGAAAAAGGACGATCCATATAGATCATTAAACCACCAAAAAAATTAGCCAGTAAATCTTTAGCAGCGAAACCAACTGCGATACCGCCAATACCACCGAAGGCTAAAACAGCCGAAATATTGAAACCTAAACTTTGCAGACCAACAAGCAATGAAGTAATAATTATTGATACACGTAATAACTGACTTATGGCATCCGCTGTTGTTTTATCAATTGTTTTACCCTTTACATCTTGTTGTTTAATAACATTACTTTCAACAAATCTAATTAAACGAATCAGTGTCCAACTGATTACAACAATAACGCCAACTTCAAATATTTTTAATGCATTACTTAACCCCGCAACATCCATTGCAACGGAAAAGCCAAACACCCAGATTAATACACTAAGCGGTTTAATAACGGCATGAATAAATGCGTCATCCCATAAGTTAGGTGTTTTTTCGAGTTGATTTTGTAGTCGTCTTAATATTTTCTTTTGTACATAATCCAATAGTAAAGCGATAAAGATAATTGCAAAAACTTGCAAAATCCAGGTATCGGTTTCATGTAAGAAAGGTAGGTAATTTTGAAATTTTTCAATCATTGTTATTATTAAACCTAAAATTTAAAACTCTAAATCAAGTGTTGGGTCATCCTGATATCGTTTTAATATATCCGATGATTTTTTCCACTTTCCTGTTTTATGCAAATTAGCCATCGTTATTTCGTGTTTACCATGCATTCGCGCTAAACGTAAATGTGAAACAGGATCATTATGACCACTTAAATTATCAACAATATTTAATGCGCCTTTACGATTATTACAAACCAAAACCATATCACAACCAGCAGATAATGCCTTTTCAGCACGATCAACGTACTTATCACCAATAACACTAGCACCTTTCATATCTAAATCATCACTAAAAATAGCACCTTGAAAAGCCAGGCGCTTACGTAATATATCTTTTAGCCATACTTCCGAAAAACCTGCTGGTAATTTATCAACCTTAGAGTAAATAACATGTGCCGGCATTATCGCAGCCATGCCATGATGAATCATACGTTTAAAGGGTAAAATATCATTTGCATATATTTCATTATATTCTCTATCATCAACAGGAATATCAACATGAGAATCTGCAGTAACGGCACCATGACCGGGAAAATGTTTTCCTGTTGCCGCCATACCCGCATCATGCATTCCTTTTGTATATGCATGTGCTAGTTCAGTAATAACCTGGTTGTCCTGATGAAATGCCCGATCACCAATAACGGTGCTTTTACCATAATCTATATCCAACACAGGTGCAAAGCTAAAATCCACTCCGACCGCACGCAGTTCTGCGGCCATTAACCAACCCGCAGTTTCAGACAATAAATGTGCTCGTTTTGAATTATGTTTATAAATTTCACCAAAATGTCCAACCGCAGGCAAAGAAGAAAATCCATCACGAAAACGCTGGACTCGTCCCCCTTCATGATCAACTGCTACAAGTAAACGTGGTTCACGTACTTGATGAATTTCACTTACCAAATGTGTTAGTTGCTCAACTGAAGAAAAATTTCGAGTAAATAATATTACTCCACCAACATGTGGATTTTGTAATATTTCTCGTTCTTCAGGACTCATTTCAGTTGAGTCAAGATCCAGCATAATTGGACCAAGTGACATAAGTATTCCTGTTTTATTATTATATATTTATTATTTCTAAAATTTGTCGAGATTTCACATTCATCAGGATAACACGTGTTCCAACCTGCACTCGAATCACATCCAAAGTTAAGGCAGAAAGAATTCTTTCTAATGCCAGAGGTAATGGCATAATTTGAATGTCCCGAGGAATAATTTTACCGACAACCAGTTTTTTTGCCTGTTTTTTCGATACTTCAGTATGCGTTATCATGTCTTTACGAATAGTCGCATTCACTGCATCCGCATAATAAGAAATGATAATATCAAAATCCTTACTTTTTCTTTTACTCTTTAGTAAAACTTTTTTGTCTGATTTATTATCATCCTTGCTCATTTCAACAGGAGTTGCTTCATTAGGAGTTGCTTTGCGTTTAAATGCAATATCACAAGCTGACTGTAATATCAGGCAACTTAATAATATTAATTTTAATATCAGTGAATTCATTGTTTTACCTGTTTAATTAGTGAATTAAAACACGTATTCCTGCGTCAATATTGTTAAATAATTCGATGATATCTTTATTACGCATTTTCACACACCCATGGGAAGATGGTGATGCAAATGAGTCATTATCAGGGCAGCCGTGTATATAGATATAGCGGCGCATTGTGTCCACCTCTCCACCCCTGTTTTTACCTTTTTCCAGGCCACTTAGCCAAAGTATTCGTGTCAGAATCCAATCTCGATCAGGGGTATTTTGCCGCAGTTCTTCACTAAAAATCTCGCCTGATTCTCGACGAGCAATAAAGACAGTATTTTCTTTTGCGCCTGCACCTATTTTAGCGCGAATTGAATGTTTTCCTAGCGGAGTACATTCACTATCATTTTTCTGACCAACACCATTTTTAGCAGTCGATACATTATAACAAGCGATAATATCTCCGCCTTGTAATAATGTTAATTGTTGTTTATTTACATCAATATCAATGATTTTTTCATTATTCTTTTTATTGATATTTGACATGCTAACTCAATTCCAGTCTTTGAAAGGATGTTTCACTAAACAAACATTATAATAACGTTCATCCTCAGAAACTTCTTCACCAAGCCAATCCGGCTTACTAAAGTTTTCATCTTTATCATTTAACTCAATTTCTGCAACAATGAGGCCATCATTATCACCAGAAAAAACATCAATCTCCCAAACATGATTTTCATTTTTTATAAGATAACGCACTTTATCTATTAATGGTTTCTCACATAATGTTTCAAGCATTTCAGTTGCTTCGTCCAATGGAATTTCATATTCAAATTCCTGACGAGTAATATCAATGGTTGCAGATTTTATATTTAAAAAGGCCCGTTTACCCTGAATACGTACACGAACTGAAGCATACTTGCTTCCAACTAAATACCCTTGCGTGTATTGCGTTCCTTCATCCACCAATTCTTTCCAGGATGAATTTTTAAGTAAAAATTTTCTTTCTATTTCAGTTGGCATATTATTTCTTAACAAGCAAAGCAATCGATTCAACATGAGCGGTATGCGGGAACATATCCATAATACCTGCCTTAACCAGGGTATAACCCATTTCATTAACTAATGTTCCTGCATCTCTTGCTAAAGTAGAAGGGTTACAGGAAACATAAACGATTTGTTTTATATCCATTTTTGCAATGTAAGGCATCATCTCTTTTGCTCCACTACGTGGTGGATCGAGCAAGAGTTTATCGTAACCTTTTTTCAACCAGCTACAATCAGAGACGTCTTCCATTAAGTTCGCAACGTGCAAGTCAGTATTACTTATATCATTTTGTTCTGCATTTTTATTAGCGCGAACGATTAATTCTGCATCACCTTCGACACCTGTGATTTGTTTAGCGGTACGCGCCATGGGTAAGGTAAAATTGCCTAAACCACAAAAAAGCTCTAAGACACGATCATTTTCATTTAAATCTAACAATTCTAAAGCCAGCTTAATCATTTTAGGATTAATGTCTTGATTCACTTGAGTGAAGTCTGTTGGCTGAAAATCTAACGTCACATCATAATCTGACAAAGTGTATTGTAGACGCGGTTTCTCCGGGTATAGTGGCGTTACCGTATCCGGCCCTTTAGGTTGTAAGTAAATCGCGATGGATTCTTCTTTTGCGTAAGCTGTTAATATCGCTTTATCTTCTTCAGTGAGTTCCACTAAGTTTCTAAATACGAAAGCACTAACATCATCCGCTATCGCCACTTCAAGCTGTGCAATTTTATCATAACAACTAAGTTTACGAATAATGCTAGCTAAAGAGGTTAAACGCATTCCCACATCAGGATGAAGAACTTCACATTGTTCAAGCTCAGCTAAATAAGGTGCACCTCTTTCACGAAAACCAACCAGTACTTTTTCTTTTTTATAAACAAACTTAACACCTAAACGAGCCTTTCTTCGATAGCCCCAGGGATTTGTTGTTAACGGTGGCAGTATTTCACATGCTTCAACTTTACCTATATGTTTTAACCCATCGATTAATACTTTTTGTTTTTCTTCAATTTGTTTTTCACTGCTCAAATGCATAAAGCTGCAACCACCACACACGCCGTAATGTTTACACTTTGGCTCAATGCGATCTGCTGATGCTTCAAGAACTTCTATTAACAGACCTTCATCATGACTTTTTTTATGAGGACGAAATGAAAAACGAATTTTCTCACCCGGTAAAGCACCACTCACAAAAATAACTTTACCTTCAATTCGGCAAATACCTTTACCATCGTGACTTAATGATTCTACTACCAC
>VAPK010555874.1_pt1 | contig 11975 bp, 10 predicted proteins | sample 3395031 | NCBI WGS metagenome assembly VAPK01 (sample SAMN08290443, study PRJNA428436) | hydrothermal vent metagenome | isolation source: Deep-sea hydrothermal vent chimney 1 | place: Pacific Ocean: Juan De Fuca Ridge | reverse complement strand
TTAGAATCATTTAATGATTCTCTTTGGAGAATAAATGGAAACACAGGAGAAATAAATCTTATATCAAATATAGAAATCGATTTTGATAAAAAACTAGATATCTCTAAAATTGGGATAGATGATGATAAAAATTATTTATATTTTATAGACAAGAAAACAGAATTCTTATGGAGCTATAGATTATTAAATGTTTAAAAAATAGAATTTTTCTATTTTTTAATATTATTTTTTAAAAAATGTATTTTGTAGATAGTTTAATCTTATAGTATAATACCTACATGTCATTAATCTCAAAATTATTAGGTGAAACAAAAAAAACACCTGAAAAAATTAAAAAAACAGCTATCCCTGTGTTACCTAGTGAAATATATAAAACAGCGAAGTTGCAGTTACAAGATGTTTTAGCTCCTGCTGCTCTGGAGATAAGTACGAAATCTATAAAAATAGCAGGTAAAACAGCTAAAACATTCTTTGTTATGTCTTACCCAAGATTTTTAACTGATGGATGGTTATCTCCCATAATAAATTTAGATAAAGTATTTGATATAGGGATGCATATACATCCAATACCAACAGGTGAAATTTTACAAGATTTTAAGAAAAAAGTTGCAGAAGTACAATCACAAATAAACGTTAGAGAATCAAAAGGTCTTGTTCGAGACCCTATTTTAGATACTGCATATAGAGATCTAGAACAATTACGTGATTCTCTTCAGCAGGCTAGAGAAAAAATATTTTCTGTTGGACTATATATAACAATATATGCTGATAATGAGGACGAATTATTTAAAACGGAAAATGAAATAAGATCACTTCTTGAATCAAAGCTTATCTACCTAAAACCAGCCTTGTTTCAACAAGCTGAGGCTTTCCTTTCTGTTGCCCCGATAGGAGATGACAAACTAAGGGTACATACAAAATTAAACACAGGACCTGTGTCCTCTTTTTTCCCTTTTATATCATCCGAACTTACAGATAATAAGGGAATACTTTATGGCATTAACAGACATAATTCTGGTTTAGTTATATTTGATAGATATTCATTACCTAATTATAATTCTGTTATTTTTGCAACATCTGGTGCTGGTAAATCATATGCAACTAAACTTGAAATATTAAGAACAATGATGTTTGAAACAGAAGTAATAGTAATTGATCCAGAAAGAGAATATGAATACCTTGCTGAGGCTGTTGGTGGTCGTTATTTTAATATTTCTCTTTCCTCTGAGCACCATATTAACCCCTTTGATGTTCCAATCCCTGCTGACGATGAAGATCCTGCTGACGTATTACGTTCTCATGTTATCCACCTAGTTGGTCTTTTTAGAATAATGCTCGGAGGACTTTCTCCAGAAGAAGATTCTATTGTTGATAGAACTCTTACTGAAACATATGCATTAAAAGATATAACTCCTGAATCAGACTTTGCTAAAATGGAACCTCCTCTTATGTCTGATTTTGAAATGGTTCTTTCTAGTATGGAAGGAAGTGATTCATTACTAACAAGGTTAACAAAATATACACATGGAACATGGTCTGGTTTTATTAATGAACCATCAAATGTAGATATTAACAAAAAACTTGTTGTCTTTTCCATTAGAGATATGGAAGACGAATTAAAACCCGCAGCAATGTATATTATTACGGCTTTTATATGGAGTGCTGTACGTAAAAATATAAAAAAAAGGATGCTTGTTGTTGATGAGGCATGGTGGATGATGAAATCTGATGATACTGCTTCTTTCTTATTTATGATTGCAAAAAGAGGTAGAAAATATTATTTAGGTCTATCTACCATAACACAAGATGTTAATGACTTTATTAAATCTAAATATGGAACTCCAATAATAACAAACTCATCAATGCAACTTTTGTTAAAGCAATCCCCATCATCTATTGATAATCTTCAAAAGATATTTAGACTAACTGATGAAGAAAAATATCTTCTTATAGAATCTAGTATAGGTGAAGGTATATTTTTTGCTGGATTAAAACATGTTGCTATAAAAATAATTGCTTCATATACAGAAGATCAAATAATAACATCAGATCCTGCACAAATTTTATCAATAAGAGATTCGAAAAAGATTTTAAAAGAGAGTAATGAAAAAGAATTCGTAAATTAAAAAACAGCGTTAGCTGTTTTTTAACCATTCTTTTTTTATTTTTTTTTGTATATATATCTCTTGAAATATCATAAATACATTTGATGTAACCCAATAGAGAGCAACTGCACCTCCTATAATATAAGAAAATACTGCAATCATCACTGGCATTGTATATTTCATAGATTGACCAACCATAGACATCATTTTTTCTTGGTCTGTTTTTTGTGTACTCTTGTCTTTCTTCATTGAAGATGAAAATGATAAATAAATGAACTGAGTTGCTCCAGTTAAAAACGCTAAAACATAACTTTTTTGTGTTAAATCAAAACCAAATGTATGAAGATTTATTGAAGCTGGCTCTGAAATAAAATGATAAAGCAAACTAGCATCTAAACCACTTCCTATGTCTCTAAAAACCCAATATAAGGCAAGAATTATTGGTAATTGTACCAACATAACAAGAAAACTTGAAAATGGATTAACTCCATATTTTTTATATAACTCAAGTGTCTTTTTTGCCTGTTCTTTTTTTTCTGGAAAGTCTTTTTTAAGTTTATTTAACTCTGGTTGTATCTTTTTTGTCTGTATTTGTGTTCTTATTGATTTATATGATAATGGATAAATAATCAAACGAACTATAATAGTTAGAATTATAACAGATATAAACATTGAATAATGTGGGACAGTATCAACAAAAAATATTAATGTATTATACAATGGTGTGTATATAAGTAATTTCCATAACGTAATCATAAATACAATATTAACAGATATTAATAATAATGGAATTTTTAATCTAAAATATTTATTAAATCTATTTTTAATAAATCTTTATTAATTTTACTTATGTCTTTATTAAGAATAATAAATGTATATTTATTATTCAAAAACTGTGGATATATTTGACTAATGATTTCATATATTATTCTTTTGTTTTTATTTCTTAAAACAGCTGTTTTAATTTTTTTTTTACTTACAATAACAGAATATTTACTTTTTGCTTTATCTTTTTGTTTTATTATGGAAATCCTAAAAAACTCTGATATCTTTCTTTCTCCTTTATTAAAAAATTTTTTAAATTCTTCAGAATTAATTTTTTTTGATGAGGATATCATATTGTTAATATATAACAAAAACCCTTTATAATAAAGGGTTTTTGTTATACCGTTATTTTCTTTCGTCCTTTTCTTCTTCTTTTTAAAAGAATTCTACTACCTTCTGTAGTAGATGATCTTTTTAAAAACCCATGTTTTTTAAACATCTTACGGTTTTTACGTTTTCTTAATGTTAATGCTTTAGATGCCATAATAATTATTTATATAATAGTTAAACAATATTAATTATAATAGTATATAAAAAAAAATAATCAAGAAAAATATTTAATAACAAAAACTAAGTTATCCACAAGTTTATTAACCTATTTAAATATCTATTTTTTAATAAAAAACTTATCTATAATATAATAGAATTATATATAAATTGCTATATGAATAATATTGAAAAAATATGGGAAAAAACCCTAGCAGAAATAGAATTAGAAATATCTAAACCAAATTATAATACATGGTTTAAAAAAACATTTGCTGCAGACAAACAAGGGTCTATTTTTTTAATAGGTGTTCCAAATGAATTTAATAAAGAATGGCTCCAAACAAAATTTAATAAAATGATATTAAATATTATTAAAAAACATGATAAGTCTATTCAAACATTAGAATATGTAGTAAAAAAACGAATTGAAAAAAAGATACAACAAGAAACAATACTTAAAAATAAAAAAATACAACAAAATTCAACACTTCCCTTACAAAAAAGTACAATAAACAAAGAAAGTAATTTAAATAATAAATATTCTTTTGATTCCTTTGTTGTTGGTCCATTTAATGAATTAGCATATTCCGCCTCTCAAGCAATAATAAAAAAATTAGGTGTTTATAATCCTCTTTTTATATATGGGTCAACTGGCTTAGGAAAGACACATTTAATACAAGCAACAGGTAATAAAATAAATGAAAACAATAATAAGTTAAATATATTTTACACTAGCTCTGAAAAGTTTTCTCAAGATTATGTAAATGCACTTACAAATAATAGAATAAATCAATTCAAAAATAAATATAGAAATTTTGATGTCTTAATAATGGACGATATACAATTCTTTTCTGGAAAAGAAAAACTACAAGAAGAACTCTTCCATATGTTTAATATATTATATGACAAAGGTAAACAAATTATATTTTCATCAGATAAACATCCTAATTATATTATAGGACTTGAAGATAGACTTAGATCTCGCTTTTCAGCAGGTATGATTGTAGACATAACAAAACCTGATTATGAATCAAGAGCTGCTTTATTAAAAATAAAAGCTACTAAAAGGAATATACCTATAAGTGAGGAAGTTATTGATTTTATATCTACAAACATAAATGGAAATATTAGGGAACTTGAAGGTATATTAAATTCAATAATAATACAAACAGATTTAAGAAATAGAAAGTTAACTATATTAGAAGTAAAAAACCTTATAAAAAATAATGTAAAACCAAAAAAACACCTTGCTTTAGAAGAAATTATTAAAATAATTGCTGGTTTCTATAGTACAGATCCAGAAGATATATATAAAAAAACGAGAAAAAAAGAAATAGTAAATATAAGACAAATAACAATGTATATATTAAGAGAATATTTTAATATATCTTATCCAGCAATAGGAAAAGAAGTTGGGGGTAGAGACCATACAACGGTTATACATTCATATGAAAAAATTAAAGAAAAATTAAAGACAGATCCAAGTCTTGTTCAAGAAATAGAACAACTTCAATCAATTTTAAATGTATAGTTAATAACTAATGTATAAATTGTATATAAACATGTTAATAATTTAAAATAAAAAAAAAGACTGTTAATAACTGTTTAATTATTCATTAAATATTAATAGGAATTAAACATAATATTTTTACAAAAAACACTAAAAAATAAAGCTTTTATAAATTTATTCACACTATCAACACCCCTAATAATAATAATAATAATTTTTTATATAAAAAACTAAAATAATAACTTATGAAAATCGAAACAACAATTAAGAAACTTTCAGATGCTGTAAATAGATTACAGAAAGTTTCTTCAAAAAATCTAAGCTTACCAATATTAGAAAATATACTTTTAATTATTAAAGATAATACTCTTACAATAAGATCAACAAATTTACATGTTGGTGCAGAAATTATATTACCAATTAAATCAAATAAAAATGGAGAAGTTGCTATTAAACTAGATCTTTTTTCAAATATTCTAAATTCATTAAAAAATGAAGAAAAAATTTCATTAGAATTAAAAGGTAATATTTTATATATAAAAACAAATAACTCTGAAATGGAAATAAATACATATTCAACATCTGATTTTCCAACACTACCACAAGTAGATAGTGATTTAGATTTTATTATTCCTATTGAAAAATTTATTAATGGGATAAAATCAGTTGTGTATGCAGCATCAACATCTGATATTAAACCAGAAATATCATCTGTTTATATTTATAAAATAGACAATGAATTAGTATTTGTTGCTACTGATTCATTTAGATTAGCTGAAAAAAGTATAATTATTAATGGTGTTAATGATTTTCCAGGTGTAATTATTCCTGTAAAAAATATACAAGAATGTATTAAGGTATTTGATGGTATAAATGGTGATGTTTTACTTAAAATAGGAAAAAATCAGATCTCATTAAAAAATGATGAAATATATTTTACCTCTAGAATAGTTGATGGTAATTATCCAAATTATACTCAAATAATACCAAAAGATGAAAATATATCTGTTATTTTATTAAAAGAAGATTTAATATCATCACTTCGCTTAGTTAATGTTTTTTCTGATTCTTTTAATCAAATTTTATTAAAAACAGATTCTAAAAAAGGTTTAATATCATTAAATTCAAGAAACACTGAGGTTGGTGAAAATAATACAGATATAAGTGCTGTTATAGAAGGTGGTGATATTGAAATGTATTTAAATCATAAATATTTAACTGATTCCTTTAATTCATTATCTGGTGATAGTATCCAGTTTATTTTAAATGAAAAAAACAAACCGTTTATAATAAAATCTATTGATGATAAGAGTTTTTTATACTTAATTATGCCGATGAATAGATAATTGTATTATGAAAGTTATTGCAGTTGATCCTGGATATGACCGTATTGGAATTGCTATTATAGAAAAGGAAAATAAAAAAGATAAAATTATCTTTTCAGAATGTTTTATAACAAATAAAAATGATTCTATAAATAATAGAATTTTTAGTCTAGGTTGTAGAATAAATAATTTAATTAAAAAATATAAACCTAATTATTTAGCAATAGAAGGATTGTTTTTTTCAAAAAATACAAAAACAGCATTAAGTGTTGCTGAGGCACGTGGTGTTATAATATTTCAAGCAAATAAAAATAATATTCCTATCTTTGAATATACACCAAATCAAGTTAAGGTAGCAGTTACTGGATATGGTAATGCAAATAAAAAAGATATATTATTTATGATTAAAAAATTAATAAATATAGATAATAAAAAAAGGATTGATGATGAATTAGATGCAATAGCTATTGGATTAACTTTTTTAGCTTCATATAAAAAAATATAATTTATGTTTTTTTATTAATATGTATAATTGATATATGAAAAAAATAAAAAAATTAGATAAATATGAACGTGCTTATTTTAAAAAAATAAGAATAGTTCAAAAAAATAATGAAGATAAAAGAAAAAAAAATATAAAAGAAAAAAAATATAAAAGAAAAAAAATATTTATTATATTAAAATGGTTTTTTAGTATAACCGCTATATTATCTTTTTTGTTTTTAGGTGGTTTATTTATTTTATTTAGTTCACTTAATATACCAAATATAGATAATTTTGATAAAAGAAAGATATCAAATTCTACAAAAATATATGATAGAACAGGAAAAATACTTTTGTATGATATACATAAAAATATACAAAGATCTGTTGTTAGTAGTGATCAAATTTCACAAAATATCAAAGATGCTATTATTTCAATAGAAGATCATGATTTTTATAATCACCACGGCGTTATCTGGAAGTCTACGATACGTGCTGTTTTTCAAACTTTATTATCAAAAATAGGAATTTCAAAAAAAAGTTCTGCAGGAGGTTCGACATTAACACAACAGGTTGTTAAAAATACTCTTTTAACAAATGAGAGAACTATTACTAGAAAAATGAAAGAGTGGGTGTTGGCTTATAAAATAGAGAAAAAATTAAGTAAAGATAAAATTTTAACAATATATTTAAATGAAGCTCCATATGGAGGGACAATTTATGGTATACAAGAGGCATCACGTGTTTTTTTTGGAAAAACTGCGTCAAATGTAACAATTGCAGAAGCTGCTTATTTAGCTTCTATACCAAACTTACCAACTTTTTATTCTCCATATGGACCAAATAAAGATAAATTAGATGAAAGACATGATCTTGTTTTAAGAGAGATGAAAAAATATGGATATATATCAGATAATGAATATAGAGAAGCATTAAAAGAAAAAGTTATATTTTTACCACAAGAAAATAATTATGCAAAAGCATTACATTTTGTTCAATATGTTAGATCTATATTAGAAAAAAAATATGGGAATGATGTTGTTGAAAATGGAGGTTTAAAGGTTATAACAACACTTGACTATAAACTTCAACAACAAGCTGAAGAAATAATTAAGAAACACATAGAAGACATAGGAGAAGAAGAAGATGCATCAAATTCAGCTTTAGTTGCTATTGAATCAAAAACAGGAAATGTTATTACTATGGTTGGTTCTAAAAATTATTTTGATACTGATAATTTTGATGGTAATTTTAATGTTGCTATATCTCCAAGACAACCAGGGTCTGCATTTAAACCTTTTGCATATGCAACAGCTTTTGAAAAAGGGTATTTACCTGAATCTGCTATTTTTGATGTTAAAACTCAATTTAATTCTCGTTGTCAGCCAGAAGATTTTTCAAATAAAAATGGATGTTATTCTCCTAATAATTGGGACTTTAAATTTAAGGGAGCACTTTCTTTTAGAAATGCATTAGCTCAATCAAGAAATATTCCAGCAATTAAGGTATTATATCTTGCTGGAATTAGTAATGTTATTGACAAGACACATGAAATGGGAATTACTTCATTAACAAAAGATCCTAATTATTATGGACTTGGGCTTGTTCTTGGTGGTGGTGAAGTTTCTCTTTTAGAAATGGTTTCAGCATATACAACTTTTTCAAATAATGGTAAACATAATAAAGCTAATTTTATATTAGAGATAACAGATGCAAATGGAAATATACTTGAAAAATATAAAAAAGAAGAAAGAAGAGTATTTTCTAAAAATACATCTAGTATGATATCAAGTATATTATCTGATAATATTGCAAGAACACCACTCTATGGGGCTTATTCTGGTTTATATTTTGGAAATAAGGATGTAGCTGGAAAAACAGGAACAACAGATGATAAAAGAGATGCTTGGATGATTGGATATACAACAGAGGTTGCTGTTGGCGTTTGGACAGGAAATAATGATAATACTCCAATGAAAAAAGGATCAAAACTTTCTATTAAACCTTGGCATGATTTTATGAAAATTATTTTAGATGAATATGATTCTGGTAATTTTAAAAAATATGATATTCCTGAAAATTTTCTTGATTTACCTAATATGATTAGGGGTGAGTGGCATGGTGATATAACCTATATAATAGATTCTGTTTCTGGAAAATTAGCAACAAAATTTACACCAGAAAATACAAAAATAAGAGTTACTAATTTTGACCCACATACCATTTTATATAGTGTTAATAAAAATAATCCATATATATTAGGAAACTCAAAAAATGATTCTCAATACAAAAATTGGGAGTATGGAGTACAACAATACTCTTTAAAAAACTATAGTGATTTGTATAACAAAGATTTTGAAGTACCAACAGAATATGATGATATACACGGTGAAAATGGAAATATAAATAATGATAAATTTAATTTTGTGTTAGATGGTGTAAAAGATTTTTATGATCTAGGGGATATGGTTAATATTAATATAGATTTTAAGGATGAAGTTATTGGTGGTCTTTCAGAAATACGTTATTATATTAATAATATTTTTATAGGATCTCTAAATTCCGAACCATATAATTTTAGTTTTAATATAAATGATATTCAACATATACAGAAAGAAAATGTTTTACGTGTTGTTATTGAAGATAATCATGGCGATATAGTTTCGCGTGAAAAAAAAATAAATATTAAGTCACTGGATAATAAAAACACTAATAATTAGTGTTTTTATTATCCATATCTATTTAAACAGCATTTGTATAAATGTCTTGAACATCATCATTCTCTTCCAGCGCATCAATAAGCTGTTCTAATTTTTTATCATCTTTTTCAGAAATTTCTATGAATGTATTAGGTGACCATGATTGATCTTTTTGTTTTGTAAAATTCCAAGATACAGACCCTTTGGAGCCAAGCGAACAACCATTTTTTGAAAGAACATGTTTAATCTCAGCAGATATTCTGTTTGTATTATTTGTAAGACCTGTAATTATAATACCAATACCTGCTGGACCATAAGCCTCATATGTTATTGCTGTTGTATTTTCAATTTCAGATGCTTTTCTGATTGCACGTTCAATATTTTCTTTTGGCATGTTTTCTTTACGGGCTTTTTCAATTGCAACCTTTAGTGCAGGAGACTCAATATCACCATCACATGATTTTGCTTCAACTTGAATAAGACGAACAAGTTTTGAAAATATTTTTGATTTTTGAGCATCAGTTACTGCTTTTTTATGTTTGATTTTTGACCATTTATTGTGTCCTGACATAAATATAATATTACATATAGGTATAAAAAACACAAGATTTTGATTTTTCGTTTTTTTATATTATTGTGTTTTAATAAAGTTTTTTCCAAAATGTTCATAGGCTTTTTGTGTTGCTATCCTTCCACGGGAAGTAAGTTCTAGAAAACCTTTTTGAATAAGATATGGTTCTACAACTGATTCAATGGAATCAATTTCTTCATGAGTTGCCGTTGCAATTGTTTTTAAACCAACTGGACCACCATTGAATTTTTCAATGATAGTAGTTAATACATCACGATCTATTTGTCTTAAACCTTCTTCGTCAACACCAATAAGTTCTAACGATTTTAATGTTGAGTTATAATTAATATTTGTATTTTTTACATCTGCATAATCTCTACAACGTTTTAAAAAATAGTTTGCTGTTCTAGGTGTATATCTTGATCTTTTGGCTATTTCAGATATTGCCTCTTTCTCTATTAGCACACCTAATTTTTTAGCAGATTGTTTAATTATTGTTTCAATTTCATTATTTTTATAAAATTCAAGCTTAAAAACTCCTCCAGAAAAACGAGATCGTAGTGGAGAACTCATCATTGCTATTTTTGTTGTTGCAGCTAGGAGTGTAAATGAAGGAATGTCTAATTGTATAGTTCTTGCTGACGGACCTTTTCCTATAATTATATCTAGAACACCAGATTCCATTGCTGGATAGAGTATTTCTTCAATATTATTATTAAGTCTATGTATTTCATCAATAAATAAAATATCTCCTTCTGATAAATTTGTTAGTATACTTGCTAGATCACCTACTTTTTCAATTGCTGGTCCTGAAGTTATTTTTATATTTCTTCCAGTTTCTTTTGCAATTAGGTGAGAGATTGTTGTTTTTCCTAGTCCAGGTGGTCCATAAAATAAGATATGTTCAGGCTGGTCACCACGATTTTTTGCAGCTGTAAGTAATATATGAAGATTATCTTTAATTTTTTGTTGACCAATATATTCATCCCATGTGTTTGGACGCAATTGAGGGTCAGTGACAGGTTTATTTGTATTAGTACTCATATCTATTTTAATTATATATTAAAAGACTCAAATAAAAAGTATCTATTTTAATATTTGACTTTATAATATTTATTGGTATTATTCAAAGTGAAATGTGGAAAAACTACCACCATAAAAAATATATTTTTTAACTTTTAAAACTTAATAAAATGAAAAAATTAATTTTAATTATTAGTATTCTTTTAATAACAAACATTCTTTTTTCTCAGATTAAAGTAGAAAATCTTGCATTCAAGATAAGTAGTGTTGAAAATATTAAAACGTCAACATTAAATATATACTATGTTTTTTCTGATGCTTTTTATAAATTAAATCACAATAGAAAAAGATTTTCTATTTATATAAATAATAAAAAAACAAATGATTCATCTTCTAATAATATTTCATACATAAGAGGGGTTATAGAAATAAATGGTGTTGGTCCTGGTTGTGCTATTTATGTAAAAGCAATGATTGATAATAAAATAATTTCTGATACAACAATAGTTTCTGATTCGATAAAACTTATTTATATTAAGGATACAAGAAAAGTATCTTTCAATAAGGATTTTGATTTTAAAAAAGACAATATTGATTTTGCTGTTGAAGGACCTCTTTTAGATAAAAACGGAGAAATCTTTGGTTCTTATTGCGAAAAAGGTATTTTTAAACAAAGAATAAAAAATAATGGACCAGATGAATGGATAAAAAAAAATGGTATTATTGGGGTGTTGAGCGATGGAAGACCATTTTTATTTAATGGAATAGACCCTTATTTTCAAGAAGACGGTATTAATTATTACAATACAGGCCTTTATTTTGTTGAAAAGAATGTTGTTTTTAAACAATATAAAAAAACAATTCCTGTTTCTTGGTTTTTCCAAAATGGTCCAATTTTGATCCAAGATGGGAAAATTATTAATAATACAAATAAAGCATTAATGG
>VAPK010897694.1_pt1 | contig 11977 bp, 7 predicted proteins | sample 3395031 | NCBI WGS metagenome assembly VAPK01 (sample SAMN08290443, study PRJNA428436) | hydrothermal vent metagenome | isolation source: Deep-sea hydrothermal vent chimney 1 | place: Pacific Ocean: Juan De Fuca Ridge | reverse complement strand
TCTTTGCGTTACATGTTGGTGGATGGTCAAGGTAACTTTGGTTCGGTGGATGGCGATTCCGCGGCTGCGATGCGTTATACCGAAGTGCGTATGTCAAAAATCGCGCATGAGTTATTGGCTGACCTTGATAAAGAAACGGTTGATTTCCTTCCGAACTACGATGAATCAGAACACGAACCAGAAATTCTTCCTGCACGTATACCTAACCTCTTAATTAATGGTTCTTCTGGTATTGCGGTGGGCATGGCGACAAACATTCCACCACATAACATCACAGAAGTGATCAATGCGTGTTTGGCGCTTATTGAAAACGAAGATATTACCATTCAGGAAATCATGGAAATTATTCCGGGTCCTGATTTCCCAACGGCGGCAATCATTAATGGTGCGCGCGGTATTGCAGAAGCTTATGCAACGGGTAAAGGGCGTATTTATCTTCGTGCCAGAACGCATGTTGAAGAACGCGCTAAAGACAAAGAAAGTCTTATCGTTACCGAGCTACCATACCAGGTTAATAAGGCGCGCTTGTTAGAAAAAATTGCAGAGCTTGTTAAAGATAAAAAGATTGATGGAATTACGGGTTTACGTGATGAGTCTGATAAAGACGGCATGCGTATGGTGATCGAGCTTCGCCGTGGTGAAGTGGCCGATGTCATCTTGAACAACCTTTATCAACAAACACAAATGCAAAATGTGTTTGGCATTAATATGGTTGCCTTAGTTGATAAGCAGCCGCGTTTACTCAACATTAAACAAATTATTAGTGCCTTTATTCGTCATCGTCGTGAGGTTGTTACACGTCGTACGGTTTATGAATTACGCAAGGCGCGTGAAAAAGCACACATCCGTGAAGGTTTAGCGGTTGCATTAGAGAACATTGATCCAATTATTGCTTTAATAAAATCAGCCAAAAATCCTGCTGAAGCAAAAGAGAAATTATTTTCAACACCTTGGCAACCGGGTGTTGTGACAAAGATGTTAGAAGCAACAGGTGCGGAATCATCACGTCCTGATGGTTTATCTTCATCATGTGGCTTGATTGATGGTATGTATCATTTTTCTGAAACTCAAGCTCAAGCTATTTTAGACATGCGTTTGCATCGTTTAACAGGGCTTGAACAAGATAAAATTATTAATGAGTTTGAAGAACTATTAAAAATAATCGCTGAGCTATTATTTATTTTAAGCAGCGCCGATCGTTTAATGGAAATCATCGTTGAAGAACTTAACGAAATTAAAGATCAGTATGGTGATGAGCGTCGTACTGAAATTATCTCATCTCAAGAAGATCTAAGTATTGAAGATTTAATTACAGAAGAAGATGTTGTGGTAACGCTTTCGCATGAAGGTTATGCAAAAGCACAACCGATTACCGTTTACTCTGCGCAACGTCGTGGTGGCCGCGGTAAGGCAGCAACATCAGTTAAAGATGAAGATTTTGTTGATAAGTTATTTGTCGCAAGTACGCATGACACCATTCTTTGTTTCTCAAGCAAAGGTAAGGTGTATTGGTTAAAAGTATTTGAAGTACCACAAGCAAGTCGTACTGCACGTGGTCGTCCAATTATTAATTTATTGCCATTAGATAAAGATGAACGCATTAACGCGGTATTGCCTATTCGTGAATACGAAGAAGACAAGTTTGTTTTTTTTGCTACTGCGAACGGTACAGTTAAGAAAACATCATTAAAAGAATTTTCGCGACCTCGTGCCTCCGGCATTATTGCGGTTGACTTAAAAGATGGCGATAAGTTAGTGGGTGTTGAACTCACTGATGGTAATCAAGACGTTCTGCTTTGCAGCTCAAGCGGTAAAGCAATTTGCTTTAATGAAAGCGATGTTCGTGCAATGGGCCGAAGCGCCGGTGGTGTTCGCGGTATTAAGTTAAAAGACGAGCAGAAAGTTATTTCATTAATCATTGCGCATGAAGGTTCAGTTCTAACTACAACTGAAAATGGTTATGGTAAACGTACTGCTATGGATGATTACCCTCGTCATGGCCGTGGTGGACAAGGTGTTATATCTGTTCAAACAACAGATCGTAATGGTAACGTTACTGGTGCTGAATTAGTTCAAGATGATGATGAAATGATGTTGATTACCAGTGGCGGAACATTAGTTCGTACACGTGTAGAAGAAGTCTCAGTAATGGGCCGTAATACACAAGGTGTACGTTTAATTCGTTTAGGTGATGATGAAACGCTTACGGGTATGGCGCGTATTGCAAATATCAAAACGGAAGAGGGTGAAGAGGTTGAGCTTGGTTCGGATGATGCTGAAGCAGCAGATACCAATACTGATACAAGTTCAGAAGAATAAATTGATCACCCCACCCTAACCCTCCCCTTGAAGGGGAGGGAATAGTTCTCTCTCTTACTTTAATTGGAGAGGCTTAGTTCCTTCCCCTTTGGGGGAAGGTTAGGATGGGATATAATGATAAGTTAGGAGTAAGAAAGAATGTCTCGAGTTTTTAATTTTAGTGCGGGTCCAGCGATGATCCCACAAGCCGTTTTAGAAAAAGCACAATCTGAAATGTTAGATTGGAATGGAACGGGCATGTCTACGATGGAAATGAGTCATCGTGGAAAAGATTATATGTCAATTGCTGGTAAAGCGATGGCAGATTTACGTGAAGTGATGGCTATTCCTGATACGCATGAAATTTTATTCCTGCAAGGCGGAGCGAGCAGTCAGTTTGCGATGGTACCTATGAACTTGTTACGCGGTAAGAAAACTGCGGATTACGTTAATACTGGCGCCTGGTCTAAAAAAGCAATTGCTGAAGCGAAACGTTATTGTGATGTAAATATTGTTGCAACAACTGAAGAAGGTAAATTCTCTAATGCGCCCTCGCAAGAAGAATTGAAATTAAATCCAGATGCCGCTTACGTGCATTACACGCCAAATGAAACTATCGGTGGCGTTGAGTTTGATTACATTCCTGAAACCAATGGTGTGCCATTAGTAGCAGATATGTCTTCAACGATTTTATCTCGTCCTATTGATGTTTCAAAATTTGCAATTATCTACGCTGGAGCACAAAAGAACATCGGTCCTGCTGGTTTAACAGTTGTTATTGTACGTAAAGATTTAATTGGTGAAACCATTGATGGAACACCAAGTATGTTTGATTATAAGACGCATGCTGATAATGGTTCTATGTCTAATACTCCACCGACTTATGCATGGTATTTAGCCGGTTTAGTCTTTGATTGGATCAAACAACAAGGTGGTTTGACTAAGATTGCTGAAATCAATGAACGTAAAGCCGGTAAGTTATATGCGGCGATTGATGGTTCTGATTTCTATGGTAGTCCTGTAGCAATAAATAACCGTTCCTGGATGAATGTTCCGTTTACTTTAAAAGATGCTGAGTTAGATAAAGTATTCCTTGAAGAATCGGCAAAACAAAATCTGGTCACGCTTAAAGGCCATCGTTCAGTCGGTGGAATGCGTGCCAGTATTTATAATGCGATGCCTGAAGCGGGAGTGGATGCGTTGGTTAAATTTATGGGTGAGTTTGCTGCAAAACACGGTTAATAGATCACCCCACCCTGGCCCTCCCTTTGAAAGGGAGGGGATCTAATTCCCTCTCCCTTTGGGAGAGACGAATAGTTCCTAGTTGGAAAAGGGCACAGTTCCTTCCCCCTTGAGGGGGAAGGTTACGACTGCGTGGACGCAGGAGGTAGAGCAACGCAGGAGCAGTTGCCGAGGATGGGGGAATATAAATAAAAGGAAGTTGGTTATGTCGCTAAAGGAATTAGCGAGAAATTTACGTAAAAACTCAACCGATGCTGAAAGGAAGCTTTGACAGTATTTACGCAAGAGACAAATAGGTGGCTACAAGTTTAGAAGGCAGGTTGTTATAGAACCTTACATCGTAGATTTTATTTGTTTTGAAAAGAAATTAATCATTGAGCTTGAGGGTAGCCAGCATATATTACAAAAAACCGAAGATAAACTTCAGGAAGAATATTTAAAGAAAAAAGGATACAAGATTCTTCGTTTTTGAAATGATGATATTTTACTAAGAACCGAAAATGTAACTGAACATATTTATAATACTTTATAAATATAAAACATATTGAGAACAGTAATGAATAAAATTTTAACGTTAAATAATATTTCTGTAACGGGATTAGAAAAACTACCTCGTGATAATTATGAAATCGCATCTGAAATTCAACATCCTGATGCTATTTTATTACGTTCTTTTAAAATGCATGATATGGAAATTCCTGAAAGCTTAAAAGCGGTTGGCCGTGCAGGTGCAGGTGTTAATAATATCCCTGTTGATAAGATGTCTGAAAAAGGTGTTGTTGTTTTTAATGCCCCTGGTGCCAATGCGAATGCAGTAAAAGAATTAGTGATTGCCGGTATGTTAATGGCTTGTCGTAATCTTGGTCAGGCATGGGACTTTGCCCGTGACCTGGAAGGAACGGATGAAGTTATTAGTAAAGATGTTGAAGCCGGTAAGAAAAATTTTGGTGGCTTTGAATTGCCTGGACGCACTTTAGGTGTTGTTGGTTTAGGTGCGATTGGTCGTTATGTTGCAAATGCAGCTATAGATCTTGGTATGAATGTTATTGGCTTTGATCCTGGCATCACTATTGAAGGTGCATGGCAGTTATCATCAGAAGTTGAAAAGGCCAGCAGCATTGACGAAATGATTGGTAAGGTCGATTTTATTACTTTCCATGTACCATTGATCGAAGCTACAACAAATATGATTAATGCAGAACGTTTAAAGTTAATGAAAGACAATGTTGTTATTCTTAACTTTGCACGTAACGGTATTATTGATGATGAAGCAGTATCGGCAGCGATTAAATCAGGTAAGGTTTATTCTTATGTTTGTGATTTTCCAAGTAACTTATTGAAGAATCATGAGCGCGTGATCACATTGCCGCATCTTGGTGCATCAACAGGTGAAGCGGAAGATAACTGCGCCATTATGGTAGCTCAACAAATTAAAGATTATCTTGAAAATGGCAACATTAAAAACTCGGTGAATTTCCCTGAAGTAAAATTGCCGCGTACTGAAGGTCACCGTGTAACGATTGTTAATAGTAACGTGCCGGATATGATTGGTCAGATTTCATCTGCTCTAGCTAACAAGGGAATGAATATTATTGATATGTTAAATAAATCTAAAGGTAACGTTGCCTACACGATTATTGATATTGATAAACCAGCAGGTGATGATTTAATTGAAGATTTAAATAAAATTGAAGGCATTTTAAACGTTAGGGCTATTTAATCACCCCATCCTAACCTTCCCCTTGAAGGGGAAGGGATTCCCTCTCCCTTTGGGAGAGGGCTAGGGTGAGGGAATATAATTATGACAGATAAGCTATTACAACTACGCGATAAAATTGATGCTCTGGATGAAAAAATTCAGCAGCTAATTACTGAGCGCGCAAAAGTTGCTGAAGAAGTGGCTGTTGCAAAACAAGAAGCTGGTAATACTATTTTCTATCGTGCTGAACGTGAAGCACAAGTTTTACGTAAAGTTATGGAGCGCAATGAAGGCCCATTATCAAATGAAGAAATGGCTCGGTTGTTCCGTGAAATTATGTCTGCTTGCCTTGCTTTAGAACGAGTAATGAAAATTGCATTTCTTGGACCAGAAGGCACTTTTACTCAAGCCGCGGCATTAAAACATTTTGGCCATTCGGTACAAACGTTACCGATGACAACCATTGGTGATGTATTTCGTGAGGTAGAATCAGGGAATTCATCTTATGGTGTTGTGCCTGTTGAAAATTCAACAGAAGGTGTGATTAATCATACCCTGGATGAATTCATGAGTTCGTCATTAAATATTTGTGGTGAAGTAGATTTACGTATTCATCATAATTTACTCGGTAATGTTGAAAGTATTAAGGATGTGAAAAAAGTATATTCACATCGTCAATCTTTAGCGCAATGTCGAAAGTGGTTAGATACGAATTTAAGCAATGTAGAACAAGTTGATGTGAGCAGTAATGCCGAAGCAGCAAGGTTAGCGTCAAACGAGAAAGGCGCTGCAGCAATTGCTGGTGAAACCGCTGCAGAAATTTATGGCTTAAAAACAATTGCTGGCAATATCGAAGATGAACCCGATAATACAACGCGTTTCCTGATTATTGGTAAACGCGTTTTGCCTGTAAGCGGTGTTGATAAAACATCAATGCTAATTTCAGCAAATAATAAATCTGGTTCGTTGCATGCAATCCTGGAACCTTTTGCGCAGAACAATATCTCGATGACACGAATTGAATCACGTCCTTCACGTCAGGGAATGTGGAACTATGTCTTCTTCATTGATATTGAAGGGCATGTGGATGACAAGAATGTTGCAAAAGCGATAAAAGAATTAGAACAGGCTGCAAGTGTAGTAAAGGTACTGGGTTCGTATCCCAAAGCCGTCTTGTAGACCATTGCACGAATAATGAGAAGCCAAATTACTACGTCAAACACCTCTTCAAAATGCTCATGTACTCATCGTACATTCCGCTTTTTCATCGGTTTTGACTTGTTCTTTAACTTCTCATTATCCATGCAAAGGTCTATGTATTAATAAATTTTAAATATTTGAGATTATTCAATGTCAGATTGTGACTTATTTTCCCTTGCTACTAAAGGTGTGCAATCTTTGTCACCCTATCAAGCAGGAAAACCTATTGATGAACTTAAACGTGAATACGGTGTTTCTGATGTTATTAAACTCGCATCAAATGAAAATCCATCAGGGCCTAGTGCAAAAGTATTGTCAGCAATTAAAAATGAATTAGCAGAACTCTCTCGTTATCCAGATGGAAATGGTTTTGATTTAAAGGCAGTGTTAGCAAAAAAATATTCTGTTGAAGTTAATCAAATTACTTTGGGTAATGGTTCAAATGATATTCTGGAAATTCTGACGCGCGCATTTGTTACGCCTGAGCACGAAATCATTTTCTCCCAACACGCTTTTGTTGTTTATCCCATTGTTACACAAGCTGTTGGTGCAAAAGCTGTGGTCATCCAGGCAAAAAACTGGGGGCATGATCTTGATGCGATGCAACAGGCTATTACGGATAAAACACGGGTTATCTTTATTGCTAATCCAAATAATCCTACAGGAACATGGTTAGGTAAAAAAGAACTGTCTTCTTTTTTACAAACTGTCCCTGAAACTGTATTAGTTGTTTTGGATGAAGCGTATTTTGAATTTGCAGATAATGATGTTGCAGCAGAAGATTACCCGAATGGAATTGAATTAGCTAAACAATATCCTAATTTAATAGTAACGCGAACTTTTTCTAAAGCATATGGTTTAGCGGGTTTGCGGATCGGATATTCTATTTCTGACGCACAAATTGCAGATGCCCTGAACCGTGTTCGTCAGCCATTTAATGTAAATAGCCTGGCATTAAAAGCTGCTGAAGTTGCCATAGATGATGTTGAACATCTAGAAAGTGGATTAAAACTTAATGCGGATGGCATGAGTCAGTTAATTTCTTCATTTGACAAAATGGGGTTAAGTTATATTCCCTCTGTTGGTAATTTTATTTGCGTGAATGTCGGCGAAAATGCGGTGAAAGTGTATGATGACCTTCTCTATGAAGGTGTTATTGTTCGGCCTGTGGCTAATTATGAAATGCCGGAATATCTGCGTATTACTATTGGTACCAAAAAAGAAAACGATCGTTTTATTACGGCTTTAAAGAAAGTATTGAATAAATAGAAGTTGCCGTCATTCCGGTATAGATAACCGGAATCCATGTGATTTAGTGTAAATGGATTCCTGCTAAAACAATACCGGAATGATATAGAGTTTTAAATTTTTGATATGAAATATATTTACATATAAAAGAAGATGAATAAAAAAGTAATCAACAAATTATGCATTATCGGTGTCGGCCTAATAGGTGGATCACTTGCGCGCGCCTTAAAAAAAGCGGGTGCAGTGGGTGAAGTTGTTGGTACAGGTCGAGATGCCGCGCATTTAGAAAAAGCAAAATCATTGGGCGTGATTGATACTTTTGAAACCGATATATCCTTAGCGGTAAAAGATTGTGACATGGTGGTGGTCGCTGTGCCATTAGGTGCTATGCAATCGGTGTTTGAAAAAATCACACCAGTTATAACGAATGATATGATTATTACTGATGTTGGTAGTGCAAAAGGAAGCGTAGTTAAAGCTGCTCAGGCTGCTTTTAAAGTTATTCCTGAAACTCTTGTTCCCGGACATCCTATTGCTGGTACAGAAAAAAGCGGTGTTGAAGCATCATTTCCTGAGCTTTATGAAAACCGCCGTATTATAATTACACCACTGAAAACAAGCTCAGCTACTGCAATTTCAAAAGTTACTAGTATGTGGCAAGCCTGTGGCGCAGATGTTATTGAAACCACAATAGAACATCATGATGAAGTCTTGGCTGCAACAAGCCATCTTCCTCATATGTTAGCTTTTTCATTAGTCGATACCTTAGCGAAAATGGATGCGAAGAGTGAGATTTTTGACTTTGCTGCAGGGGGCTTTCGTGATTTTACCCGGATTGCTTCAAGTGATCCTGATATGTGGCGTGATATCTGTTTGGCAAATGGTGATGCTTTGGTAGAAATGATAAAAAAATTCAGTGATGATTTACAGAAGTTATCAAACGCTATAGAAAAAAATGACAGTACATATTTAAAAGAAACATTTGAACGTGCTAAAAAAGCACGCGATGAGTTTTGTGATGATTAAATATAGGTTTCCTACCCTTTAAGGGGAGGGAACTTAATAAGCCAGGAAAGATATTTTGAAATTTAAAGTAAAAGCAGGTGGGAAATTAAACGGAACTTTTCGTGTGCCCGGTGATAAATCAATTTCTCATAGAAGCATCATGTTGGGTTCGCTTGCAGAAGGTGTTACCCAGGTAAGTGGTTTTCTTGAAGGTGAAGACAGTCTCGCAACCTTAAATGCATTTCGTGCTATGGGTGTGGAAATTGAAGGGCCAACGAATGGAAATGTCACCATTCATGGTGTTGGTTTACATGGGTTAAAAAAACCAGAGAAAGAACTGGATGTTGGTAATTCAGGAACGTCTATGCGTTTATTAGCAGGTTTATTATCTGCACAAAATTTTGACTCGACTCTAATTGGCGACAGCTCATTAAATAAACGTCCTATGCGCCGCGTAACGGTACCTTTAGCACAAATGAATACCATCGTTGAAACGAATGATGATGGTACACCACCTTTAACCATTAAAGGTGGCAAAAAGTTAAAGGGGTTTCATTATGAAATGCCTGTAGCCAGCGCGCAGGTTAAGTCATGTATTTTGTTAGCAGGCTTATATGCTGATGGTGAAACTTGTGTTACTGAACCAGCTCCAACGCGCGATCATACTGAACGTATGTTGCGTGGTTTGGGATATGACGTTACTACTAATGGCAACAAAATTTGTTTAAAGGGTAGTGGCTCACTAACAGCAACAAATATTGATGTTCCCTCAGATATATCTTCAGCTACTTTTTTTATGGTTGGAGCATGTATAGCAGAAGATTCTGATATTACGCTGGAACATGTTGGTGTTAACCCAACACGTATTGGAGTCATTAATATTCTCCGTCTAATGGGCGCTGATATTTCAATAAGTAATGAGCGTGAAGTGGGTGGTGAACTGGTTGCAGATATTCGTGTACGTTATGCGCCATTAAAAGGTATTCAAATACCCGAAGATCAGGTGCCCTTAGCGATTGATGAATTCCCGGCACTCTTTATCGCTGCCTCATGCGCGACAGGTGAAACGGTTTTAACTGGTGCTAAAGAATTAAGAGTAAAAGAAAGTGATCGCATTCAAGTTATGGCAGATGGTTTAAATACATTAGGTATAGATGCAAAGCCAACTGAAGACGGTATTGTAATCCAACCAGGTCAAATTACTGGTGGTACAGTTGATAGTCATGGTGATCACCGTATTGCAATGTCATTTGCAATGGCTGCGTTAATCGCATCAGACACAATTACAATTACAGACTGTGAAAATGTGAATACCTCTTTTCCTGGCTTTATTAAACTGGCAAAAGAAGCTGGGCTCGATATAAGTTAATGCAAATTACACGAAATGGATTTAAATAAATTATGAGTATAACCGTCAAACCCGTTATCTTATCCGGTGGTTCCGGAACACGTTTGTGGCCTTTGTCTCGTCAGCTTTATCCAAAGCAATTACTACCTTTAGTGGGCGAACAAACATTATTACAAGATACGATTACTCGTCTTGAAAACTTCCCTAATGTCTCTGAGACCGTTACTGTAATTTGTAATGATGCTCATCGTTTTTTAGTCGCAGAACAATTACGTGAAATTAATGTAAAAGCGGATGCTTTGTTACTTGAACCTGTTGGTCGAAATACTGCTCCTGCTTTAACTCTTGCTGCAATTGCAAATAGAGAAAGGGGACAAGATGATATTTTGCTGGTTATGCCTGCCGATCATGTCATTCAGGATACTAAAATATTTCAACAAATTTTAGCTGAAGGTGCTGCTTTAGCAGAGCAAGGCATGCTGGTGACATTTGGCATTGTGCCGACTAAAGCTGAAACCGGTTACGGGTATATTAAACAAGGTAAAACAATAGATGGTGAAAGTTTTGTCATTGATGAGTTTGTTGAAAAACCTGATGCAGAAACCGCACAAAAATACTTAGACAGTGGCCAATTCCTTTGGAACAGCGGCATGTTTATGATGAAAAGTTCTATTTGGCTTCAACAAATAGGACAACATGCGCCAGAAATTTTAGCTGCTTGTGAAAAAGCCTATGCTAATGGTAAAAAAGAATTAGATTTTTACCGTATTGATGATGAAGCTTTTACCGCTTGTCCATCCGATTCGATTGATTATGCTGTTGCTGAAAAAATGGTTGCAGACTCTATAACTCAAGCAGCAGTGGTTCGGCTTGATGCTGGTTGGTCTGATGTGGGTGTCTGGTCTGAGCTTTGGCATATTGGTGATAAAGATGAAGCTGGCAATGTTACTCATGGTGATGTGGTCACAATCAATAGTGAAAATTCAATGTTAATGAGTCAACAGCGTTTAATTGCTGCGGTGGGATTAAAAGATATTGTTGTCGTTGAAACAGCAGATGCTATTTTGGTTGCACATCGAGATCAGGTTCAGGATGTTAAACAAGTTGTTGAATGGATTAAGTCTGAGGGTAGGGATGAGCATTTAAGTCATCGTTGTGTTTATCGCCCCTGGGGACATTACGATAGTATTGATATGGGCGAACGTTACCAGGTAAAAAGAATCTTCGTAAATCCAGGAGCAATCCTGTCTTTACAAATGCATCATCATCGAGCAGAACACTGGATCGTGGTCAGTGGTACGGCAAAAGTGACGCGCGGTGATGAAACCTTTCTTGTTACCGAGAATCAATCAACTTATATTCCTATTGGTACTAAACATCGTCTGGAAAATACAGGTTCAATTCCACTAGAAATGATCGAAGTACAATCTGGCTCATATTTAGGAGAAGACGATATCGTACGTTTTGAAGATATTTATGGGCGATAATATGTTCGCTCCGGTACTAACAATTGATGGTCCAAGCGGCTCTGGAAAAGGCACTATCGTGCAACATGTCGCGAAGAAATTAGGCTGGCATATGCTCGATAGCGGTGCTTTATACCGTCTGGTTGCGTTTGGCTCTCAAAATAACCAACTCTCATTCGAAAATGAAGATGAAGTCGCGAATTATGCAGCAAATCTCGATGTGGAATTTAAGTTAGTTGATACTGATTCTGGCTTATCGGATGGTGGAAATTCACAAGAACTACAGATTATTCTTGAAGGAAAGGTCGTCGGGCCTGAATTAAGGACAGAAACAACCGGTAATGCGGCCTCAAAAGTCGCTGCTATGCCAAAAGTACGGGAAGCTTTGTTCCAGCGCCAGCGTGATTTCCGCCAAAATCCAGGTTTAGTTGCCGATGGTCGAGATATGGGAACAACGATTTTCCCTGATGC
>VAPK010841451.1_pt1 | contig 11978 bp, 10 predicted proteins | sample 3395031 | NCBI WGS metagenome assembly VAPK01 (sample SAMN08290443, study PRJNA428436) | hydrothermal vent metagenome | isolation source: Deep-sea hydrothermal vent chimney 1 | place: Pacific Ocean: Juan De Fuca Ridge | reverse complement strand
TACAAAATCTATTCAAACGCCCTATTAATGGAGCCAAATCAACTTTAAGCATTAAGTATTCCTTGATGTATTATTTAAATAAATTATCCGCTCTAAAATAGAGATTTATGGTATATTTTAAAAAAACTATTAAGCAATTATTAGCTGATATCATAATTTATAACAGGATAATATAAATCAATATTAAATATACAATTAGTTCATAACAAATAAGTATTTTTTTTGATATATAAAACCTAATTATTTTTCATTTTTATATTACAAAAATCATTGCATCTATCTATGCGTTGACGATCTTTTACAGTGAATAGGAATTCCTGATTTTATTGGAAATAGATAGCGATATTTCAGCCATAAAAAACCAAGGTTTATCGGTTAAGCCCGTATTTGTCTGCTCTTCACTGAATGTATTTTCATCAGCCACACCGCAATCTATTAACCGCGCCGCAATTTGGACAGAATTTTATAGGAAATGTTTAATAATTGTCTATTTTTTCTTGATTAATTCTGAAATTGGTATAAAAATTGCCATCTCAACCGTTAAACTGGTATTGTAGATTGTTTTAAGACATCCTGATTGGTTTTAAATGTCACTGCAGACCAATCAAATCTGATATTTAAGCCAGTATATTATTTGTTTATCAATGGGTTGATTGTTTTTTTTTGTGTTACGAAATGATACTTCGAGAGATAAGTTAAGCTAAAGAGATAGATGAAATAAATGATTGAAGAAAATGAAAAACTTTGATTTATTACCCATGTTATTTTATATTTCGCTAAAATCTGCCTAAGATCTCTGTCATTATTTTTTTTTGAAGATTTTTTATTAAATTTGAGGTGTGTGAAGTAAGATTTTGATATTTAAAGCGGACAATGTGGAACAAAAAACACAAAATATGGACTAACTATTGCCGAAGTTCTAGTTATGATGCTCGCAGGTTATACAGATTATAATTTTTTTTACAAAAATAATAAAAATAATAAAAATAATAATATTTTGTGACCTTATAAAATTTAAATTGTTTTATTAATTACCCTAGATGAGGAAATGCCGATGGCTAAAGATGGCTCTGTAGCACCAAAAGAACGCATTAATATTAAATATGTCCCAGCAGTTGATGATTCACTGGAAGAAGTTGAGCTACCGCTGAAAATGGTCGTCGTTGGCGATTTTAAAGGACACGAAGAAGATATTGCACTTGAAGACAGACCTGCTATCAGGGTCGACAAATATAATTTTCACGAGGTAATGAAAGAAACTGAACTATCTGTTGAAGTTAATGTACCTGATCGTATATCAGGTGAGGAAGATGCATCCCTGGCTGTTAATCTTAAACTCAATACCTTACAAGACTTTAATCCTGACAGTATTGCTCGCAATGTTCCAGAACTGAACAAACTACTGGAATTACGTGAAGCATTAGTCGCTCTGAAAGGCCCCTTGGGTAACATTCCAGCGTTCAGAAGACAGCTTCAGGAGCTCATCTCGGATGAGGCATCGAGAAGTGATCTCGCAAATGAATTAGAAAGCGTCTTGGGCAACGTGGATCAGTCATCAAGCGAAGAAAAAACTGCTGCTGCAAAACCCAAAGCAAAAACCAAGACACAAACAAAACCTAAGACGTCAAAAACAAAGAAATCATAGCTGTTACTAATGGAACGCGCATGAACTAACTTCGACAACTGACCTGTCTTTTTGCTCATCTTCTGCGTTGCACAAACAGTTACATCGCTCAGTAAACGAGCACTTTCAACGCAGCGATTGGACAAAATAGAGAGTCAGCTGAGTCGTTACAATTAGTTTTTACTAAAAATCAACTCATAGGAGTTTATAGTGAAAGAAAAGCAACTAGAAGAAGTAGCAGAGAAGGAGGAGACAAGCCTCCTCGAGCAAATCATGTCAAACACCCGGATGGATCCGGAACAGGAAGAGTACAGTATTGCCAAAAAAGGTCTTGCTGAATTTATTTCAGGAATGTTGGAAAGCAAGGATCAGGAGCAACATGTCAACAAGGGTCTTATCGACCAAATGGTTGCAGAACTGGACAAAAAACTCAGCAGACAAGTTGATGAGATTTTACATAACGAGGAAATTCAACAACTGGAGTCCACTTGGCGAGGTTTAAGATTACTGGTCGACAGAACTGATTTCAGAGAAAACATAAAAATCGAATTGTTGCACTGCACGAAAGAAGAGTTACTCGATGATTTTGAATTTTCTCCTGATATCACTCAAAGTGGCTTATATAAACATGTCTATTCTGCTGGTTATGGTCAATTTGGTGGTGAACCTGTGGGTGCAATGTTAGGAAATTACACCTTTACACCTTCAACCAGAGATATCAAATTATTACATTATGTCGCTTCAGTGGGTGCCATGGCGCATGCTCCTTTTATCACTGCGGCCGGATCAGAATTTCTCGATATCGACAGCTATGAAGAATTAGGAAATATTAAAGAAGTTAAAAGTATTTTTGAAGGTCCTCGCTTTTTAAAATGGCGTGGCCTGCGTGAGTCAGAAGATGCCAGATATCTGGGGCTTACCATGCCTCGCTTTTTATTAAGAGCACCTTACGATCCAGAGGATAACCCAGTTAGAAGCTTTAACTATGAAGAATCAGCTGATGGTCAACATGATAATTATTTATGGGGCAATACAGCTTTTTTAATGGGCACACGTATTACCGATAGTTTTGCCAAGTATCGTTGGTGTCCAAACATTATCGGTCCAAAAAGTGGTGGTACTGTCGATGACTTGCCGATTCATACGTTTGAATCTTTTGGCGATCTGCAAGCTAAAATACCCACTGAAACATTAATCACAGACCGGAAAGAGTTTGAATTGGCTGAGGAAGGTTTCATTCCTTTAACCATGAGAAAAGACTCTGATAATGCGGCATTCTTTTCTGCCAACTCAGCTCAAAGACCAAAAATTTACCAAAACACCAAGGAAGGCAAAGAGTCTGAAACAAATTATAAACTCGGCACCATGCTGCCTTACATGTTTATCATTAACCGGCTAGCTCACTATATAAAGGTTCTGCAACGTGAACAGCTGGGGAGTTGGAAGGAACGTGCAGATATAGAACGAGAGTTGAACACCTGGATTAAGCAATACGTTGCTGACCAGGAAAACCCACCACAAGATGTTAGAAGCATTCGACCTTTAAGAGGCGCTCAGATTGAAGTATCTGATGTTGAGGGTGATCCAGGTTGGTATCAGGTTTCCATGAAAGTTCGGCCACATTTCAAATATATGGGTGCAAACTTTGAGCTTTCACTGGTCGGTCGTCTTGATAAAGATACTGAGACAGCGTAATACTGAAAGTATTAGTTCTTCATAATGGCTTCACAAAATCACATTATTCAAGGTAGTTTTTTTGAACGACTTGATTCAAAGTTGCCACTCATAAGAAGTGTTGATGATAGTAATCATTTGGTTGCTATCGTTGCTTCTGTTAAAAATAATTTGCAATGGATGTTAAATTCACGGCAAGGCTGTAGCCAAAGTTCTCCTGATCTGGGGTTAGATGATTTTAATGATTCTGTGGGTGGCATCACAGATTTCACAATCAAAGTTTCAAACAATATAAAACAGACGATTGAGCAATATGAACCCAGAATAAAGATTCATGATGTTAATTTTTCTCCAAATCGTGATGACCCTATGAGGCTGAGCTTTCGAATTGAAGGCACCTTGCTCATTAAACATAAGAAAAGAGATGTCCTGATAGAACTGGTCTTGAACGGGCTAAATAAACATTACAAAGTCTATTAGGTTTAGCTTACAACAATGTCATTGAAACAATTATTTAGAGATGAATTAGCCTATTTGCATCTGCAAGGTAATGAGTTTGCTAAACGAAACCCTAATTTATCTCGTTTTCTTTCTGAAAAATCGTCAGATCCCGATATTGAACGACTGCTAGAAGGTTTTGCTTTTTTATCAGCACGTTTGCGACAAAAAATAGAAGATGATTTTCCTGAGCTTACGCATTCCATCATTAATCTACTGTGGCCAAATTATCTTCGTCCATTACCGAGTGCTACAGTGATTCGGTTTACACCCAAAACTGATTCTATTACTGAAAAGCAGGTCATTAAAAAGAATACATCACTACGTTCCCAGCCTGTTGACGGAACTCAGTGTCGCTTTAAGACTTGTCATGATGTTTCTATCTATCCGTTCCTCTTGGATTCAATTGATGACAATCATTCCAGAGACAAGTCAATTGTTGGGATCAATATTGAAACATTAACAGATCAGCCTCTCAACGAAATTGATTGCGATCATTTAACGTTTTACCTGGCAGGTAATGACTATACGGCGCAGACGCTTTATCTTTGGATTTTTAATTATCTGGATCGTATTGATGTCGTTTTCCAGGATCAAAGTACTAGAACCCTGAGCGCCAGAAACATAGAACGTGTCGGTTTTCTGCCCAATCAAGCATTATTGCCATATCCTCAAAATGTGTTTGATGGTTATCGGGTTCTTCAGGAATATTTAAATTTTCCCCAGCGTTTTTACTTTTTTGACCTGGTGAAACTCCAGCATATCTGGCCAAACCAGGCAGCGGAAAACATACGCCTGGAATTCCATTTTAAACGTCCTTTCCCGGCAGACATCAAAATTCGACGGAATGATTTTGAACTTTACTGCACACCTGCAGTAAATTTATTTGACCATGATGCAGACCCGATTAGTCTGGATGGAAAAGACATCGAATATATCATTCGCCCCTCAGACTATAAGCAGGAGCATTATGAAATTTTTTCCATAAACAACGTTACCGGAAGAGGGCAGTCAACAGAGAGCACAGAAAGAATTAACCGCACTTATTTTCCTTTTGAGTCATTTCAGCACGAAATTGAGCGCTCCCATGAACGGAAGGCACTGTATTTTCGTAACAGAGTCAGTGAATCAGTCACCAAATCCGGTTTTGAGCAATTTATCAGCTTTATTCGGGAAGATGAAACTCACTACACGCCGGAAGAAACCGAAATCATCTCTATCGAAATCACCTGTTCCAACCGTAACCTTCCAGAAGCACTGGCAATCGGGGATATTTGTATACCGACAGAGATGATTCCCTCTTTTGTCAACTTTGAAAATATAACACAACCGACGCCTCCGTTAAGACCAGTGATTGATGGCAGCCTGCACTGGACACTGATTTCAAATTTATCACTCAACTATTTGTCACTCCTGGAAGTTGAACCTTTAAGTACGATTATTCAGGCTTATGACTTCAAGGCAAATGAAGATGAACAAGCCAAAAGACATTTGCAGCAACGTCTGGCTGGTATAGAACAGATTACCACCAACCCCACAGATCGTCTGGTTAAGGGACTGCCAGTCAGAGGTGTATTTTCAAAAATGACGATCAACGCAGAAAATTTTCATAGTGAAGGAGAGCTGTATTTATTTGGTACCGTGCTGTCACATTTTTTTTCATTGTTTTCCAGCATCAATTCATTTCATATTCTTGAAGTGCTTAACTCAGCAAATAACGAGACCTATCAATGGCCATTGCAGAAAGGCATTCAGCCTCTAATATAGCCACGCCGGTGCTTGGCCAGGCACGTCGGTACAAATTTTATCAGCTGGTAGAATTGTTGCACCGTTTACACGGTGACGAACTTGAAACCCAGTTGGATAAGTTGCCACAAGATGAGCGTTTCTTTTATACCAGTACCGGAAGCCTGGGCTTTCCAGCATCAGACATCACCCGGGCAAATCAGCAAACCCGTGATGGACATACTCAATATGAGCTGGAAGTCAGTTTTCTCGGGATGCACGGTTCAGCCTCTCCTTTGCCTGGCTATTTCCTGGATTTAATTGCCTACGAATACGCTCATGATGACGGTATACGCCATCATTTTCTGGATTTTTTCAATCATCGTCTGATTACTTTGCTCCACCGTGGATGGCGTAAATACCGTTATTATGTTCGCTTCCAGCCCAATGCAGATGATGGTTTCTCTGCGTTTTGTTTTTCACTCATGGGTCTGAATGATCGCTTTCTGCGTAGTGAACCATCGATTCCCTGGAGCCGGCTACTGACCTATACCGGGTTAATAGCCAGCAGAAGCCGTTCTCCCTCCATGGTATCCGCCATACTTGCCCATAGCTTTGATCTGCATCAAGTGGCAATTAGAGAGTGGGTGCATCGCTTTGTTGATATTCCTGTTTCACAGCAAAGCAGTCTTGGAATGAACAACTTTTCTCTTGGTGAAGACCTGGTTGCAGGAGCACGGGTAGGCACACGGATGAGCAAGTTTGCCATTATGGTGAGTGATTTGACTTTGGCACGCTTTAAAGATTTTTTACCGAACGGTAAAGATTATCCGGGTTTACTCAAACTGGTTGAGTTTCTGTTAAAAGACCAACTTGCCTACAATCTGGAGCTCGGTTTAAAACCAGAAGAAGTCCCCCCCTTTCAGTTACGGTCTGATTCAGAGAGCCCGCCTTATTTAGGCTGGTCGACCTTTATCGGACATAACCCGAAGCTTCCTCCTGCCAATGTGATTTTAGCGGTCAGACAATGAATCAATCTTTCATCCCCAAACAGTCTCTGGTGTTTCATATCATGAACCCGGCCAACATCGAAGGCGGTACCTTACCTCGCTATTCGTTCGACCATCTTGGCGGCACGATCGGCAGTCAGGGAGCCAACTGGCTGTTAACCGATTATTCGGGCAACATTGCCCCCATCCATGCGGAAATACGTCTGGAACATGGACATTTTTGCCTGATTGATCGCTGTGGACAGACTCATGTTAATGGCAATTTAGATCCCATGGGTCTGAACCGGATTATCCAGCTGACCGACGGCGATCTATTGCAGCTGGGTAAATATAAAATCCAGGTGCAATTTAATGATGAAAGTTATCGTCATATCAATCGTCCCAATAATATAGCGATCGGTGAATTAGTCGACCCACAGACGGCCAGGCGAGAATCCGAATACCTGATGAATTTACAGCCGTTAACCGCAGTCTATAAAGAACCCATTGCAGCAAAAGAACCGCTGTCAGCGCTTGGTGAGACGCGAGCTGCTCAACGCGACGCGAGAGATCCTCTGTCGGCGTTTAAGGAACAGGATGTCAAACAGGAACAAAAACCATTGGCAGAGCAACTGGTGAATCTGGGTGTGGGTGAACAGCATTTTACCCCGGCAGACTTTACTGAAACCAACCAGGAAGCAATTCCCATTCAATTCAACCAACCCAATGCGGGAGAACCGCCAGTTATGAGCAATAAAACCACCGCTTCAGGCCCTGCTGGAACGACGTCCAGCCCGCAACAAGATGAGATAACAGAGCTGGATCATATCATCGTGGCACCGTTGCTACGTGGTATGCAAACCACGCTGGATAAAATGGATACGCAAGAGGCGCATGATTTTCTGCTGGAAGCAGGACGCACCTTGAAATCGATGATTGATGGCCTGCAGAACCTGTATGCCAAAGACCGCACTCAAGACCGCAATCTGGCTTTATTGACACGTAATTTTCAGCCGATAGAAGATAATCCGTTGCGACTCAAGCAGGACTATCCTGAAACAGTCGCGTCCATGTTTTCACCCAATCGCAGTAAAGTCCATTTATCTCCGCCGGCTGCTGTCTCAGAAAGTCTGGAAATGATGGATCATCACCAGCATGCGATTTTATCGGCCATTGAAGATAGTCTTGATACGCTGTTAAAAGCGTTTGACCCGGCGGTGTTAAAACGCCGCTTTACCAATTATGCCAAGGTCAGTGATGATCATATTCAGGATGAAGCCTGGGCCTGGCAAATGTACACTCATTATTACTCAGAGCTGATATCTTCTCGTCAGACAGGATTTGAGAAATTGTTCTGGGAAGTGTTTGAACAAGCCTACGATCGTTCCATGCGCCAGCAAGACGAAACAACAACAGGACAATAATACCGCTCATGATGCAATCTCAAAGTGAATCTCATATACACCCCGCGCGTTCCATCGCCTTAATTGGCTTAATGTGTTTCAGCCTGAGTAGCTGTTGCCTGTTTTCGCCAAGAAAAGCGGGTAATGATCATCACGCAGCTGTTGGCAATCAAACTGAAACAGCCGTTAAAGCACCGATCTATACAACTGCACATCGGAAACACCTGATTTTAGCAGGCAAGCGTCACTTTTAGCGCCCCTGCCTGAGCAAACAAGAACAAACCCTACAATAATAAACAGTGAGTATTTTATGAAACAATCTCTTTCCCGACCCATTCTTATGCTGACCTGCTTGAGCCTAAGCGGCTGCTGTGTTTTTTCAGACACTATTCCCGTGGATGATGCCCAGGTTTTTGTCGATGAAGCGTTTAAAGAAGCAATGGCAGAAGTTGCAAAATTAAAACTGCGACCGAGCAAGGTTGCGTTATCTTTTTACGCAGACAAGGATGTTAATTCCGTTATCATCAAACAGCGCAAGCAAAAAACCAATCGTCTCACATTAACACCTATTGAGAAACCTGCACTCCCCGTACAACAGGTCAGTATCCATCAGCCAGATATTAAAAAAGAATTGATCACCTACAATCTGCAATGCGAGCGGACTCAAACAGTGACCTTTATCAATTGTCATACCATTGGGCAGGCAAGCCTGGGATTAGCTGATAACCGACTACGACTCAACTTTCAAAAAATTCAGTTACGTCAAAACAATCGTCTGAACATTTTATTACAGCCTGGTTCTGATTCAGTCTCATCAACCAGTCGTTCTGAAGAATATAACTTGCAGTGTGATCGGGAAACCTCTGAAAGTTATCAGAATTGCTGGCATCTTCCCGACACAATATCGTCAGGCTCGACCTCTGCAGGCGAGCGACCCTTCAGCATTCAACAAGTGAACATGTCGATACGCACTAATCAATTTAAAGTGCTGGTTTACCAGACCATCGATAGTCTGCCACCAATACCAACACCACCACCACAAACAGCAGCGTATCAACCGCCTGTCCCTCAAGCACCAGAGCCAGAGCAATGGGATGCCCCCAAACCGATTAGTTTTAAGGTTCTCATGCTACGGGATGATTCCCTGTTGCTCAGTGCGGACCAGGACAGTCTGACTACGGACCTGAAAAAGACGTTGGGTAAAAATTATATTGATCATGATGACTATGTGTTAACCCCAGGAGAATTCAAGTTTATTAACTTTACCCGGATTGATGAAGATACCCGTTATGTGGCGGTGATCGCTGATTACAGAGACGGCGCCAACTCGATCTGGAAAAAGGCGTTTAAAGTCGAGCCCACGGGTAGCACCTATCCTCTACACATTCATTTAAGACGGAATGCAGTGGATATTCTGGCTGAGGGGGAGTAACCGACAATGTCTACCCAGAATCGGGTTGTCTGGAACGAAGGGTTGTTTATCAAGCCTCAGCATTTTCAGCAGGAAAGTCGTCATTTCGACTATTTACTCAGCCAGAGCATGGCTGCCGTCAGCGAGTTCCTGTTCGGTTTTTCTACGCTAGAGATCAACCGTGAATATCTCAATTTTGGCAAAATCGGGCTGCTGCGCGCATCGGGCATGATGGCTGATGGCGCCCTGTTTGATATTCCCAATGAAACCCCGGAGCCAGTGCCACTGACCATTGACCAACCTGCCATGGTTGGACAACGTGTGTATCTCTCTATTCCCCTGCGTTCAACGGGGACTGTCGAAATGCAATGGCCGCATCGTGATCATGTTTCGCGCTATAAGGTGGAGCAGTCTGAAGTGAAAGACCTGCATTCAGCAGAAGGCGACCATACCTCGGTGCATATTGCCCGGCTCAATGCCCGACTGATGCTGGAATCCGAAGATCGTAGCGCCTATGTTTGTTTGGCAGTGACGCGGATTACTGAATTGCGAGCCGACAACAGTGTATTGATTGATGAGGATTTCTATCCCACCAGCTTGTCTTTAAATGCCATTCCGCCGCTGTCACGCTTTCTCGGAGAAGTCTCAGGACTGATGCGTGAGCGTGCCAAGATACTCGCCGAACGGGTTGGATCCCCAAACCAGTCAGGCGTTGCCGATGTCTCTGATTTTATGTTTCTGCAATCGCTGAACCGCATGCAGCCGTATTTCAGACATTTAAGTCGGGTGCAGCATTTGCATCCGGAAACCCTTTTTGGTGTTTTTTCCTCGGCCTGTGGTGATCTGGTGACGTTTGTCGATGATAGCCGTCTGCCTGAAGAGTATCCGGCGTATGATCACAAAGATCCCAGACCTTCGTTTTTACCGCTCATCGAAGTGTTACGCCGCACCTTAAGTCAGTTAATGCAGGCGCGTGCAGTCTCCATACCCATCCACAAAGAACAATACGGCACCTGGGCAGCGCCGGTACACGATCGCGATCTGCTGGAAACCGCCAATTTCATTCTAGCTGTACGCTCAACTGCAGAAGTGGAAAAGCTGCGTGAATTGTTCTCCCAACAAGCCAAGGTGGGTTCAATTGAGCAGATTACTGAGTTGATTAATCTACAACTCCCAGGCATTCCACTCATTCCGCTCCCGGTAGCACCACGGAATTTACCGTATCATGCGGGCTTCGCCTACTTCCAGCTGGATCGCAATAACTCAGCCTGGAGTACGATGATGAAAGACACCGCAGGATTTGGTTTTCATATTACCGGCAGTTTACCGGAACTGGAATTTGAATTGTGGGCGGTCAGGAGTTAATCAATGGTCAAGTCGAACGACAACATCAAGCCCGGCACCGGAATAGGTGTTCAGCCACCCACAGCCCTGTCGCAGCAGGAAGTTCCGCATCTGGCACGTCAGCAACAGCAATTGCCGCTGGCGATTGACCCGCCTGCAGTCAACGGTCAGGGAGTTCATTATCAAGCCCCACAGATAGCAGCCCCGAATAAGGAATTTGTGACCTTTGAAGGAGTTGATCAGATTGATAGTGATATCGACCTGTGGTTTCGTCTGCGTGGGCATAGTATTAACCCGTTGGCGGATGCCGCGATGCCGCTGTTTGGATTGGTGATTCAGGCGCGTAAGCTCAGCTATCACCAACAGATACCGCAATTGTATGTGCGGGTCAGAGACGAGATCGCCGCCTTGCTGGTAGAAATCCGGCAGCAAGGCTACGATGGCCCCGCACAACTGGCCTATTGTTACTGCCTGTGTTCCTTTGTCGATGAAGCGGTGATGTCGACCGCCTGGGGGGCGCATTCAATCTGGGCAGAACGCTCCATGCTGAGCATTTACCACGATGAAACCTGGGGTGGCGAGAAATTCTTTTCCATCCTGTCACGGATGCTGCTGGAAGCTGCCAAATATCAGCATATCCTGGAGTTCGTCTATTACTGTTTATCGCTGGGTTTCCGCGGCAAATATGGCGTCCAGTTTGATGGTGTGGCAGAGCTGCAAGCAATCTTGCGCCGCTTGCAACAGGTACTCAGAGAACTTCGTGGTGAAGCGCCTGAGTGGTTGGAGTTAACCACCCATCAAGCCGTGGCACCCAAAGCGTATGAGGTGAGTCTGGAAACGCCGCTGGCGCGGGTTTGGTATATCAGTGGTGGTGTTTCAGTGTTGGTTTATTTTATCTACAGCTCTATTCTGGGAGAGCAGACATTGCGGGTGTTGAAGGAATTGAAAACGTTGTTGGGGTAAACATTAGTAAAAATAGGTAATGGCTCAAAAACGATAGGTACCCCTCAAAGTTGAACATCTAATTATTGGGCATTAAATAATGCTAGCTATTCAGATGATGAAGATCTGAAAAAATATTTTAGCCTTATCAAGGGGCATTTAATTATATCTAATGAGGCCAATAAAAATATGGGGAGTTATTAATGTTCTCTTTTCATTAATAATACTACCTTTTTTCATAAGCGGTGCATTGGATGGATGGGATGCCGTAAGAGGTACCCTGGTTCACCATCCTGAATCATTGATTGCAGTTGTTTTGGTATTGTTTCCATTTTTTTTGTTTTGTGTGCCGTTTTGATTATTTTAGT
>VAPK010622987.1_pt1 | contig 11979 bp, 10 predicted proteins | sample 3395031 | NCBI WGS metagenome assembly VAPK01 (sample SAMN08290443, study PRJNA428436) | hydrothermal vent metagenome | isolation source: Deep-sea hydrothermal vent chimney 1 | place: Pacific Ocean: Juan De Fuca Ridge | reverse complement strand
TTAATTTTCTCTAGGGTGTACTGCGTCGTTTTTGTTTCTGCACTGATGACATAGGCACTCTCAATATCAATAATTCTAGCATTGAGCTGTATTTGGCCTGCTAAGAGAGCTACGCTTCCTGTAATAATGGCGTCTGCATGTAGCATTTTTCCAATTTCAACAGCGTCCGTCGTTTCAATAAAACCTGTTTGATTCATTTCCATTTCTTTGATTACTTTATCCAGTTGATTGCGTTCAATGATTCTAAACGCACTAGAATTAACTAAAGAGCTGGTAAACGTCTCAGAAACAAGATTACCTAGGGATATTTGTTGAGCTTCTTGGTTTAATGTTTTAAATTCAATAACAGCAATAGAAATTTTCTTCCTAGGCGGTGATTGTGGGATTGCTGCTGTAGTAACAGTTGCTGTTGCAGGTTTTATTTTTTCAGATAGTGTTTGCACTAACGGTGCGTAAACCCATCCTGTATCACCTTGAGACCTAGAAATGTAATACCAGTTATTTTTTTTACCTCGTAAAGAAAATGTTTCACCACGGGTAATGCCTCCCACCACGGAGCATTGCGCACTTGCGCCACTTCTGAGATTAACTCTTGATTTTATTATTTTAGCCTGACCACTTAATTGTTCGTGTGGCGTATCTGTACATGAAGATGCAATAGTTTGCTGTCTGTGTCGTGTTGTTTGATGGGGGGAGGCGTTAATTATGCTTCTCAAGGAGATATTAATCTCTTTCTCAAGTACTTCAACCCATTTATTGTAAACTTTATGAATAGTAGCGGGGGGTGGGCCTAAGGCTTGATCTTGATCGGCACCAAATGGGTTATATTCTGAAAAAAAATTGCCAGATTTACGCTGTGAGTTGCTTCTTTCTGTGTATTTAAGGTTTCTGCTGTTTCGATAGGTGATTGAGTAAGCACTTCGGTCATAAGTGATATCAACCATCGCAGCTATCATTCCTCTTTTAGCCATGTAAGTCGCTGAAATCCTTCCGCGACCTATCCGTTTGGCTCGCCAACCAGCCATTTTGGAGCCTTTTAGAATTGCTCGTTCTACTTGCTGTAGGCTACTACTGCCAGGTACAGGGATTTCTGTTTGATTAACATTATAAATAGGCGCTGCTTTGCAACCCATAAGCAAAGCGAGAAAAAAACCAAGACTTAAAATTTTGCTATTTCTATTTTTCATGTTTAAAACCCCTGAAAATAATTATTATTCTTACTTGATTTAGAAATCTTTTTGTTTTTCAATGAAGTGCTCAAAACGTTTTGCCCAAAAAACTGAGTGATTTGATAGTATCCATGTCTTACTTCTCATCCAAATACCACACTCCATCGTCCCGTAGTAGATTCTTAGTCAACCATAATTCAATAGTATGTTTATCCTGCTCATAAATAATTGGACACTCTTTTTTAACAGAAATCTTCTGCTCCACGGCTTTGATCCAGCTTTCCCAGGTCTTTACCTCAAAGTCAGAAAACCTTGGGTCCTCTATTTCCCCAAGCGCGTACAGCTCTTCTGCTTTATTGCGACCCTTAACAACTACTTTTGCCAAACGTCTGACTGCAAATCCCAGTTCCTCAGCAGTCTCAACAAGATCGCCTGAAAGTATGATCTCAGTATTAAAAAGGCGGGTTAAACTTTCAAGGCGTGCCGACATAATCAAAGGTTCGCCCAAAATACCAAACTTCCTTACGCCATGCTCAGGGCCTAAATCTCCCATGACTACAATTCCCGAAGCCAAACCAATTCCGGCATTGATTGTGGAACCCACCTGTGCAAGCGCATCAGCATCGATCTTGTGTTTATAGCGCTGGCCCAGTGATAAAAAGAACTGCTTTTGTAATAACGATAGCTCTATAGCCCCACGCAATGCATTTTTATAAGCGGCAGCCCGTTCTTGCTCATTATAGGGCCAGTAATAGCAGACCATGTCCCCAACATAACTTTCCAACCAGCCGTTATATTTATCCTGTAGAACCAGTGAGGTTTCTTCCAGATAATCATTCATCAAATTCAAAACATAACCCGGTTCCTTTAAAATCCCTGAGACTTTAGTATAACCAGCCAAATCACTCATCAATACCAGGGCAGAGCATCTACGATTTTGAAACGACTCATCACTCTTTAACGATATCAGCAAGTTATGGATTTGCTTGGGCATATAATGACTGATTAATACCCCTTCCCGATAACCAATGATCAAAAATGTGGCAACGACTTGTCCAATACCAAGAAAATAGATCATCATAGTTGCGGTCACCGGCCATAATTGCACTAATGGGCTTAAAAAACATAACCCGACCACACCTGTAAATATCCCAAGCGCGCCAATCCACACAAAACGTTGTTTTAAAAAAGCGCTGGTTAAAACTCCTGCTACGGCAACTAATATAAATAACAGTCCTGTTGTTAAACTATTAGGCTTTCTAGGATGATCGCCATTTAAAACAGTTTCAACCGCGTCAGCCAAAAACTGTGCGCCTGGAGTAACAGCATGGGGTCCAAACAAAGCAGTTGTCATTGGCGTTACGATAATATCTGTTGCTTCTGTTGGCGCGGTTAGCTGCAGAATAATTACCTTATCTTTAAATAAAGCAGCCGTTTGCGTTGCGATTTTCGCATTGCAGGAAGCCAGACGGCTGACAGGTAATATAAGCCGTTTCCCCTGAACCCGAGTTTCATAAATTGGTAATCCCAGGCGGATGCGCCGACACCGTCTGCTGGATTCACAGACTTCATCATCGTCACTCGTTTGCAATGCGTTTTTAGTTAAATCTAAACTCATATACTCTGCCAGTTTAATTACGGCATGATCCCTGCTCAAATCCAGGTATCGAGCTATAGGACTATCCTTGGTTACCAATCTGTCGCTGCCTACCAGGCCTTTTTCAGATATTGCAGATGCAGCATTCCAGTCGTATAGCAAAAAATCAGGTAAATTTTCCTGGCCACTTAAATAAGGTGCAATAATAAAATGTGCAATAGCCTGTTCACTCATTTTTAACGGGGCATTACCGACACTACTATTGTTGACCTGACACTGCTGATTTGCGTTAACAGCACATTCTGGCATTGACCACTGCACCTCCCCATCAGGCTCAATACAAACAGCATAAGGCATTCGACCTTCCATTTCCTTGGCAACTCTCGAATCTAAAAATACTGCTTTTGCCCCCGCTGCTACCAAATGCTCTGTTGCTTTAATAAAAAGGGGTAAAGCCTGTTTTCGTCCTACCCTTATCGGCACATCATCATCTAAAACCACTATCCCCGTGTATTTCCATTGTGTACGGGACTGATGAACTAATGCCGAATCATGTGCCCAATCATCAATATGAGCACTACTCCAGTAGTCAACAACCACACCTAATAAAACTGAAATTAAAACAAATAAAATCAGTAGTTTTTTATTCGCTAGCGGAAAATCACGCAGAAAATATTTTTTCAAAACAACCTATAGCTCTTGCGCAAAAGCTACAGGCTCATTAAATTTAGGATAAGCAAATTTAGTGATAACGCTTGTTACACAAGAACGAAACTGTTGATCAAGATGCTCGCCTTTGGCAAACGAAAGTATTTCGATTTGGCCCATAACATCCAGAGCCCAAGAAACTTTGATCTTGCGTTTTACTTGGTAAACATCACGACATAACCCAACTTCAGAGCGAATAAAATCTACCACTGAATTAATAAGTTCTGGTTCTGCTAATACTTCACTTTTGGGTTTTTTTTTATCTGAATTAATAGTACGCATTTTTACCGACGTTGTTCTTTCAAGACTGGTAACTTTCAAGAATTCCGGCCGCTTAATAACAGCAATAGCACAAATGAAATCATTTTTGCTGCCTCGATCATCTTGACAACTTAATTTATTATTTACCCAAGCACCGCACCGAGAAAAGCCTATTGGAGAAATCCAAGGTAAAAATTTACTGGAGATGTTAACTTCGACTATTCTTTCCGCCCTGCTCTGACAAATCAATTGAAAATCAGTACTACTATCGGCTTGCGCTTTAAGCCATAATCGGCTGCCTGGAATTAAAGTAAAAACTGAACCTACGGATACTCTATCGTCAGTTTCGCATACGTTATTCTTTATACTAACGCCTTGGCTTTTACTCCTCTGGAACTGCAAAGTTTCACATTCTGAAGCCTGTACATTGGTAATTACAAAAGCAGTCACAAGAAAAAATATGCTTGCTAATAGTCGCTGGTTGGTTGAATTACCTGGTTTTAATTTCATTATTTTGTCCTGCTGTAATGCGCTATAGTCCGACACCGAGCCACATCAAGGTGCCCGATAAAACTGCACTCGCCGGTTAACTGCCGCAAAAGGATTCCTTCCTGGCAGCGGGTGACTTTCACCCTGGGCGGCTATAGATAAGCGATTAGCCGATATTTGATAGGTTTTCAATAAATAGTTCTTTACCGCAATAGCTCTTCTTTGTGACAAATAGAAGTTATATTGTTTAGGACCACTGGCATCAGTGTGTCCTTCGATTAAGAGTTTTTCCTGTGAAAACTTTTCCAAAATCAACATTTCACCAACTTCATCCAAAAAAGGCCTGGATTGATCGAGGATCCCAGCGGAGTTGAATGAAAATTCAATTGGCAGCCCCACACTATCGGCATCCTCTTGCAGTTGATTAAGCGGTTGATCGATGATTGCTCTCTCTTCACTAAAATTGATAGAGCGGGTTTTTATTTTAGTTCGCGACGTCTTGTTGGAAAAAAGGATTTCACCCATTTCTTCCGCAGATGGAGGGCGATCAAACATAATCACTTCTCCAAAAGCAGATGAAGTATTCAGGTAAAGTACAATCAGGATGGTCTGGAAGAAAATCTGGCTTTTTTTTCTCATAATCTATTACCTTGCTATTGCATCAATGGTATTCTCAAATCTAGTTTGCCTTTTTAGGCAGTATTTGTCGGTGTTTTTTTCACAGTTATTTTGTGATTTTTTCACCTTTTATATTTAATTCTTTAACTTAGAGACTCCCTCGTAGAAATAGCGGTATCACCAAGCTAGTGGTAGTTTTTTGGTGATTTTGATGATTTTATTTTCAATCGAGACATAATTCCCAGTCTCTAATTCCTTTAATATTCGACTGATCATTTCCCTGGAAGAACCCACCCGTAAAGCAATATCTTTGTGTGTTAAAGGTATAGGAATCACCTGCTCCCCCTGCTCATTGGTTTCAGAAAGATCAAGTAGTAATTTCACCAATCTCCCGTAAACATCCATTAATGCTAATCCTTCAGCTAAAAAAGTTATAAACCTCACCTTGGCACATAAATATCTAATAATATTAATTGAAATGACTGAGTTTTCTTTTAGTAGCTTATAAAAGGGGGCTTTATGGATAATCAATAACTCACATTTTTCGTTGGAAATAACACTCGCTGAACGCGGTTGTGAATCCAATAATGATAGCTCTCCAAATTGGTCACAAGGCTTTAATGTGGTCAGAATCATTTCTTTTCCTTCTTCATTAGCTACCACTACATTGACAGTACCCTGCTTGATGATATACATAGCACTATCATCATCACCCTCATTGATGATAAAGGTGTTTTTAGTCACCTTTCGAGTTTTTGTTAATGCCGCAACAGCTTGCAATTCAGCTTCATCAAGCTCTTGAAACAGAGCATTTCTTTTTAGAATTTCTATCGTATCCACCAGAGTACTCTCTATTTCTCAAGAAAGTTCCATCATAAGTGGGTTTGTTAAATAATTCCAGACTTTAAGAGGCTGGTTTGTTAAAAATAATCGAAGCGAAAACTACTTATTAGTGAAGATACCAGATTTCTTTCGCCTGTTGATTGGTTACCAGCACAGCCCAGTTATCGCAGCTCCAGACTTCATCTTCATCTAGTTTTCGTTTTTTAAACGGATATGGGCAATAAGAATTGATTTGTTTAATGTTTGCAACTGGGTTGCCTTTTAGTACTTGCAGATAAACAGAGTGATTCATCTCCAGCATTTCAATATCTTCATCTTTTCGCTGATGAATAAAGCCAAAAAGACCTGCTGACGCCCAATCAAACGGGATTGAATGCCAAGCTGTTGCTATCTTATTCCGTTCAGAGGCTGTTAATGCTTGATTGCTGGCGGTAAAAAGCCATTCCCAATTGGGTTTGCTTACTCTTTTTTTATTTCTTTTCAGGCAAGAATCAAGGGAGTCTACATTTTGTCTGGCACAAAGCTCCCCTCTGATTTCAGAGGGTAGAGAGTCTGCTTCAGCTCGTAAAGTATTCCAATCCTTTTGTGCTTGTGCCGCCCGGGGACGGACTGAAAGAATACGGGCATGATTGTAGAGTACACTGGGGTATCGCCCTTTTTGCTGTAATCGTTCCAGCTTTTTTAAAGCCGCTGCCCAAAGATCAACATCAGCATCAGTTTGTTCATACAGGGCCACCGCATCCAGCATTTCAACTTGAAAATTAGTTTCAGATTGCTGTCTTGCTTCTGCGAGAACGGCTCTAGCCTGATGCGGTTTGCCTTGATAGATATAGGCTATTGCCAGATTTATTCTGGCTGGTAAATACCAAGGGTCTTTTTCGGTTGCCAGTGCAAGCACGTTCACTGCTTCTTCCAGGTACCCTGAAACATTATCATCGGCACTGTAATTTTTCAGAAATTGTTTCGGTGCCTCAAGATTACTCAATCCACCTCTTGTCAGTGGAACCTTTCCCTGCTTATATAACGCGGCGGCTCTACTATGTGTATCTAACGTTAGTGGTAACCAATAAAATGCTAATTGTTGTTCCCGCATCTGGGCACGAGCTTGTTGAAGATAACACAGCCCCAGATTGTTCAATACTGATCGTCCCGGAAATACTTTTTGGAACTCTTTTAGGAAGTAGATCGCGTCATTACAATGGCCAAAATGAGCTAATCGGGTACCAAAACGAAAAAATAGTAATTTCTTGTTAAGTTGGGATAGTCGCTGACGTAGCAACTCTGCCCTGTCTTTTGCTGCAGGATGTGAAGCGGATGTCTTAGTGTTGGTTTGCTGCATCCAGAATGTAAAGAAATCTTGTTCTTTCGCTCCCGCCTGCTGCATTTTGTTTCGAAGTAATAAATCAACGGGGTATCCCGCCATCGCAGCATAAAGATAACCTTTGTCATCCGCTGCCAGCTCTGCTTGCTTAGCTTCAAAATGTTGATTGATAAACTTGGAAATTTTCTGGGCATCTGCTGTATCCTGCATAAAACTTTCAACCTCATGATGCCAGAAGTCATCATTCGCGAGATGTGCAAGTTCATGTCCTAAAACAAATGCCAATCTTGCTTCTGCAAGCTCAGTGCTGGCATTCTGGTGAATAATATTCAGTACCTGCCTGGATAACACAATATGACCTGCTGGCAGTGCAATTGCCCAAGCATGAGTTTTACTGTTGATGACAACTAGCTTAGCCAAGCGCTTGCTGTTTCGGTCTGCCACCAAACGAACTCTTTTGAAAATTCGCTGCGCGGTTGCTACTCGCGGATCTTGTTGTGCAGTCAGCTCACCGTAACTGTCGATGTAAAATGCAATTTCGTTGCTTAGCTTGGCTTCAGCCTTAAATGCTGCCAGCATTAGCAATATTACTAAGACAAATAGATTGTAATTTTTGGGCATGAAAAGTATAAATGTTTCTGTTATATAAATAATTTCTGAAGACCCAATTCTATTTCACGCAACAAATTGTTTTGTGCTGGAAAGTCCTCTTTTTCGGATAAACGATCCAGACTGATCTTCAATTTGGCTATGGTTTGCAATGCAATTATTGCTTCTGGCTCAGAGCTTTGGCGTTTTTCAAAACCGGTTTCTAAGGTTTGCAGTGATTGATTTAGCAAAACCCACTGAGGTTGCTCGACGTGATCTGCCCTAGCGAGTATCCAGGTACTAAGAGTCCATTTTCCAAAAGCATAATAATCATGCCATTCGGAATCTTGCCAGTCTATTTCTGGCTCTGAAACCAATTCAATAGGTAATGGGTCTTTAGAGTTCAACAAGGTCCTTCTTGCATTCCAAATACCAGCACCGATGGCCTTTGCTGATGCAGAATAAGTTGATTTAGTAAACCCAAATGTTTGATTTTTCCATGGGGCGGGTAATTGATTAATACTATTGGCAAGTGCATCTGCATCAAGTGTTACCGCAGCCATTGATGGGGCAGAATAACTATCTTGATCAGGAGAATTTGGTATCTGAACAACTAATGCAATAGCTAATGAAGCCAAGGCTAAACCAGGAACAACTGTCTGCCAGGAAATCCATGAGTTACACCAATTTTCAAAATGCTGAAAAAATTCGGTTTTTTCAATGTCATTTTGTTGCAAATTTTTCACATCCTTTAGTGCCACAAAAGGACCCAGTTGTTCCCAGGTAAAATAACAATCCTCACATCGATTTAAGTGAGCAAGCATTAGTGCGCGAGTTTCTAAATTCACACGATTTTCAATAAATGCGCTCATAATATTCTCAGGTGGGCAGGGTTTATCCTGAGGTTTTTTTGTCGCAGCAATGCCCAGAAGTGCTAATGTTCTTTCTTGTTTATCTGCCATTTGTTATCTCCAAACCTTTCATAACCTTTCAAATACTGCTAAATAATCATTATTCTATGCAGCGACCAGCCCACATAGCTGACATGCATTTCTCAATTCTTCGACCAATCCATTGATACGTTTATAGGGGTTTTTTTCAAGATGTAGCATTTGGCTTATCTCATTAATTTTTAACCCTTCACAAAACCTTAATCTAAGCAATAACCGATCTTCATCACTCATACTGATATGGGATTTCAAATGACTCAATAAATCTCTAATCGTGTCGTCAGCTGAGGCATTGGCAGTTCTGTCATCAGATTGTATATATTCCACCAAAACTTCAATCAATTGCTTATTATTAACTTGGTCTTGCATCTCATCATCCCCCGAGGCTGATTCCTCTACTTGATCTATATTAATATTACCTTCAGAAAATCGTGCCTGTTTTAGGCATTTGGAATACACCGTGTTTACTACTTCTTCTAATGCCTCTGTATCCATCTCTGATGTATCAGAACGTAGAATTTCTATAGCTTCCCTACGGTCATATCTATCCACTGTGCATAATTTAAATGCCTTTTTCCATATAACATCTTTCTTTTCCTTTAGCCAGGCAGGTGGTCGATGATAACCAAATCTTGAACGCACAAAATCTGTCATTAATCGAGTAGTAAGTACGGCTAAAAATGTTGCAAAACTCCCACAACCATCCCAACCTCTAATTCGTTGCCATTCCAGCTCTTCCAATTTGTCCAACACAAAACTTAATGCTTGATCACCCAAATCATTATCATTAGGAAAGCGTTTCCGAGCCAGACTTGTCATAAAGTTCCAGTGATCAAAAACCAGGTTTTTTGCTGCTTCTGAAGTCAGCGGGTTGCTGGCGTTTTTTATTGTTTGCATTACTTTCTCCACCTTATGGGCCGTTATTTCAACACCGAGACCTCATGGATCCTGGTGTGTAGATACTTAAGGTGCATCATCTACTTTAAATTAGACGATTTAAAGTGAATATTACCATTCCAATTACATTTACCTTTATTAAACGAACATTTCGAGATAATTTTCAGATTTTCTTAAGATATAGCTATAAAAAACCTGATGTACATAGATTTATAACGGAAATATTGATTTTAGTGGTGATTTAGAAAGTTTTGTTTATTGTGCGATGAGTAAAATATTTTTCTGGATCCTATACTTACTTTTTTCATTGATTTCTTTGGCTTCGATGAGACAATTAAGCAGATACTCTATTTATTAATCGTTGCTATGTTTTATATAATGGCTTTTCTGGGTCTGTTATTGTTAGCGGACAGCACAAAAAAGCTGAGTCACTCGTTCCCCGCTATGCAGCTTTGGGCTGTCCGAGTGCATTTGCCTTGTTAGGGCTTTATTTAACAGCGAATGAGCTCAAGATAAGATCAAATCCGGGTGCAACTTTGCTTAAATCTTCTGTTGCTGCCTGTGCAACTAAAAACGCAATTTTGTTTTTTGTATCCATGGCGTAATACTCTCGAATGTGGGGTGTCTGTTCGCCCAGAAGAGATATTGCGAAATTCTCTTTTATACCTTTCATTCTCGGTGAAAACTTATTTTTTTCTACGGCAGAAAACGAACTCTTGCCTACGTTTCCTATTGGTGTTTCTTCCCTGCTTTGAGATGAAAACCACTCAACAAATTCACTAAGGGGGACAGCGTCATTTTTTGAGTAGATCAGAGCCATGAATATCGCATCGCCGGGACTCTCGACAAAAAGATAGCGAACATCTTGCTGTCCAACATCTTCAGTGACTTTCCAATTTTGAGGATATGAAAAACTTACATTTTCTTTTTCATACTTTATAGGCGATGAAATATCTGCTGCTTTTTCACATCCTAAAAGTCCAAGTAAAAGTATGGCCCAAATTCCCAACATCAATGTTCTCATATTCGCCCTCAGTTTTGCCGCGTTAACCCCTGCTTCAGGGGGCTGTAAAAAGGTGCAGAAATTTTGCATTTTTTTTGCGAAATTTGTAATGTTTTTACGATCAACTGAAAGTATTCATTATATTTTTTTATACTGCTCATATGTTTTTTCTATATTCATATACAGCTCGCTTACCCATCTGGGCTGAGTTTTCTTATTATATTCCAGTTTTTTAGCTCTTGGGTTATATGGTGAAATAACAACGTCTACATTACTAATACCAACGTCTTTTGATAATACAAATAACTCTTCAATCGTTTTATCACCCATAGCAAGACAACCTATGGAAACCGACTTACCATGAATAAAAATATTTGTTCCTGGCTGCGTCCTTCCCTCATTTTTAGCATGTAAAAGATCAAATTTGTTTGGATAGTTTAGTTTCATAGATAAATGGTAAGAACTATTAGGATTTAACCCAATAATTTTATACCTCCCTTCAGGAACTTGGCGATCTCCTTCTCGAAGTTTAGGGCCTTCTTTACCACTCAATTTTTGAATGTTATAAGAACGTACAAAAGTATAGTTTTTGTTGTTATTGTTTGCCCATACCTCTAGCACCTTCTCTTCTTTCATAGCAAGAAGTGTTACTCTTTTTGGTGGATAGGAAATTTTTGCTTTTTCGAAATATGGAATGATTTCATCTCTCGCTCTCTTTCCATAAAGTTGAACAACTTCGGCAGTTGTTTTCTTACCCAAAAAATTCTGCGTTACCGGAACCCAAAAGCCCCTAGTAAAAAAGTAAATTCCCAATAGCGTACAAAGCAAAAATATAATTAAGAGAAAATATTTATGTCTCACTATAAACTTTTTTTAAAATATAATGGAGTTCCGGATAAGCAGAGTGGTTCTTGATTCGCGGGTTATAATGCGCGGTAGCGCACAGCACAACTTTTCAGGTAAGTCGTGTGCGATTTTTGCGCGTCGAACTCGACCTGCTTGTTTATATGCTTTATGACTCATGAAGAAATGAAACACTATTAGCCCTCTCTATTCCACTTTCTTTTAAATGATTTATTAGCTTTTTAAGCTCTTTATCTTGAAAGGATTTATAGTCAGAGTCTTTACCTCTTATATCCTCATCATCAAAATAATGATGAAGATTTCCATATAATTCTTGAAATTCTTTCATTGAAAGATCATCTACTAGTGCTTGAGCCTTTTCACAATTAATATCACCCGCCAACAGCGACTCCATAATGTACAACAATATTTCTAGTTCTGATTTCATTTTTATTGCATATGGCAATGGTATTAAAAAGACTCACTGCTAGCAAAACTAGCAATGAGTCTATTGAAGTTTCCATTGTAAGGGTCTAAAACATCATATTAAAGTGGGGGCTTCTCTAAATGATGCTATTCCCGGATAAAATATTCACCCGGATGGATGGAAGGAGAAGATTTTTTTTAAAAATAAGGAAACTTCAGCCCTTATAATCTGCTTAATTGATAAGATTACCTATGAACTAAGTCAC
>VAPK010067853.1_pt1 | contig 11981 bp, 10 predicted proteins | sample 3395031 | NCBI WGS metagenome assembly VAPK01 (sample SAMN08290443, study PRJNA428436) | hydrothermal vent metagenome | isolation source: Deep-sea hydrothermal vent chimney 1 | place: Pacific Ocean: Juan De Fuca Ridge | reverse complement strand
CAGAAACGCAAAAAATACAGCTTGATACAAAAACCAAAGAACTTGAAAATGAAAAAAATAAGTTAAAAACTATTGAAAATGATAAAGATCAAATAAAAATATTGTATAACAAATTAGAAGGTGAATTTAAAGCTTGGAAAGAATTAAAACCGAAAACGGTAGCAAAAAAGGTGGTAAATAAAAAAACACAAACACAAAAACAGAAAACAACTAACTAATGTAACTTACGAGATACACGATTAGAAACTTTACCGATCGAACCGATAGGCCAAGCAGTTACAACATAAGAATCAACACCGTGAATAAGCAATAAGCAATAAGCAATAAGGCTTTGATTCAAACTGCCTTGATTAACAGACATTGTTAAATGCTATTTTTAAATCATGAAACAAACCATTCACAAGAAAGAACTCATAAAATATTCATCGGCAAAATCACACAGGTTTTTACACGCAACCCCACAGTTTCGCGCCATTAGACGCGGTGCAAGGCGTAAAGGTATTGAGCGCGAATACATCAGCAAAGATGGTTTGAAAAAATTAACAATATACCTGTTTTACGAGCTTGATATTGCCGATCAAGATTTGTTGTTGTGCTTGATCGGGATGCTATTACCCGAAAGCAAAGGAAAAATCGTTAATAGTGATTCGACCAAAGAAAGCTGCATCAAATTAAGAGAAGATTTAGAACTTAAGGGAAGCACTTTAAACATGGATGCTTTAAGCTCTATGTTCCAGTTTTTAATTGTTGCTTTTGTAAAGTGCTGAAAAACAGGGGGATAGAGAGTATCCTTTTCTACTGATGCTAGATTTATGGGGTAATAACCAATGTCATTAAGTTAAGGAAAAAGAACTTTTTTTATTTCTCCTCACCCAACCAACCCTCCAGCAGGAGAGGGCTTTAGAGCAGTAAGAGTAACTAGCCTTCCCCCTATGGTTTTTAGTGTTTTCTGAATTCAAGTTAAAAAACTGGAATATCGAGTAATAGGAACTAATAAATAAGTGTCACCTTATTTTACAGTTTTTCCAGTTAAGTATATATTTAAAAGCTGCCTGTCTTGTGATTAGATTCATAACATATTGATACTAAAGTTAGAATTATCAACATGTTATTTCTTATAAAAAAAATAGTGTCAATTTATTTTACAGTTTTATAGTAGTAACAGTTATAGTCGAATAAAATCAATGACTTAATTTTTGGTCTGTTTTTTGCTTATATATTTACATTTATAAAACTTAAGGAAAAAAATAATGAAATACTTTCTACTTTCTCTCATTTCCATCTCAACTCTACTAATAAGTACACAAGCCTCTGCCACTATTACCTCGGGAAATGTAAGCTCCGGAGTGGGAAGTTTTGTTAAATTACCCTTACCTTTTACTGTATCAAACCCAGACAACACCGTTGGAAATGACACATTTCAATCACCTGATTTATATGGTTTTGATGAAGGGCAAAATATTGCTATTAGCACAAATATAAATGTGGATATTCTTGCTGATGGATCTGGTTCTGGGGTTGTTGCATCAGGAAGTACAGTAGCAAGTCATTATATTTTCTTCGACCCACAAAGCAATTCTTCACAGATAGGAAGTGTGTCTTTTGATTCAAATATTTTGGGGGTAATTACTAGCTCAACAAATCTTGCTGCAAGTGATTTCCTAATAAATACTGGTGTAACATACCTTAACTCCACCTTGCGTGGACTTGAAGGTGGTGATGCGGTAACAATTACTGGTTTACAAACAATTTCTGTCAATTGGACAGCCAGCACACCTGGAGATTACATAAGAGTTTTAACTACTTTTTCACCAGGAGCAAGCGTAGTTCCTGTTCCTGCTGCTGTTTGGTTTTTTGGAACAGGTTTATTAAGTCTATTAAGTATCTCAAGATTAAAAAATAATCAGTCTTAAGGCTAGGGAGGCTGTCCGAGAATAGAAACCGTAACGAGGGAAACCCATTTTGAGTCAGTTTTTTCGTTCATTTGAATATAATAGTTTACGCGTGTAACGAAAATGATCGGGGAAACTGGCTAAAATGGATTCTTCCGTAGTAGGTTTTCTATTCTCGGACAGCCTTCTCGCCTTGGCTAAATAACCCATCACACACGGAGTACCACTATTTTATGATAATCATAGATTTTTTTAGCCTGAAGAAAAGGGCTTAATTCCAAAAACCTCGTTTCACCCCATCCTCCAAAAAAGATATTTGCTTATATTATAGTGTTCTGCACTTTACCAGGCTTGTCCAACAATAAGATAAGATTGTGGCTCGCTTCGCGATCACAATCTATCCTTATTCGTTAGAACAATCGGATCTGGTTATCTTATTTACCCATCAATCCCTTCAATACGATTAACAACTTCACTAGAAGCCAGCTCCAAACCTTTTCTATAGCATTCAGAGGCTTTTTCCTGATCACCTTTTTCTCGTAACACATCACCTAACATTTGATACGCTGCTACTGAAGGCTCAATACCCACGCTTTTGGTTAGATATTGCTCAGCTTTTTCCATTTGCTTACATTTTATACAAATTTTACCTAATATCTGTAACAGCACCGAATTTCCTGAGTGTATGGCTAACCATTGTTCTGCAGTTTGTAGCTGTTTGTGACTATTTTTTGTTTGTATATTGGCAAATAAAACCAATAATGTTTCATCCCAGTTTTTTACAATTGTTTCAGCAAGTAAATTTTCAATTTTATCACCAGCCCCAGCTTCAATCATTGCAGCAAAGTAAATGGCTGTCATACCTTGAAAAGATTGTACATGCTCAGGAACACTTTGCCATAATTGTTGAATTTTTTCAGCATTACCTTTTTCTGAAGCTTGCCTCAATAAAACACTAAAGGTTTCAGTTTCCAGTAATTTTACTTCTGCTTCCATCAGCACTTTATTCTGTTGTAATGCGGGTATCAGTTTACGTATACCTTCCCAATCACCAATCCGCTGATAAGTCTGATGCAGTAATTTTAAAACACTGGCATGCCCTGAATCGATAGAATGTAGCTTTATTAATGTTTCTAAAGCCTTGTCAAATTGATTCGCCGATAAATTTAACTCTGCTTGAGTTAACCCAACCGCTATATCAGTTTCACCAGACTGTTCTGTCGCCTTTCTGAGATATTCATCTCTTTTTTCTATTGAGCCTCTTGATTGTGCGGCTCTTGCAGCTGTCAAATAATGGAGCAAAGGAGCACCACTATTCGATGCGTGTTTAATCAAGGTAGTTTCAGCTTTTTCCCAGTTACCCTCTGCTGAATCCACCAAACCTGCAATTAATGCTTCTTGAGACCGGTTAAACTTAATACTTTTGCCTTTATGCTTTAACTTACTTGGTAAGCGAAATAACACACCTAACAATCTAAAAACGATATACAGTACAAAAAATCCAATAATCAAGCCTATTGCAAACACAATAACTGATGTTTCTATCGACCAATGTCCCAGCCCAATTAACACATATCCAGGATCTTCATAACTTGACAGCCAATTTTGTATAAAAAAAGCGAATGCGACTGCAATACAAAGAGACCCTAGAAAATAAATTATATTTTTCATAATACCCTTTCCGTTTAAGGAGTAACAGTTGCAGGCTGCTTAATATCAGCTGTTGGCACTTCAGTTTTTTTGACGATAGGTTTTGAAATGATTGGCTTTTTTATCTGCTTTAAAATAGGTTTTTTAGTAACCCATACTTGAGCTTTATCAGTTTCTATCCTTAATTTAGTAATATCTTTTATCATTTTTAATGACTGGCTTATATCAGGAAATTGAGTGCGAAGCTGTATAACACTTAATTTCTGTAATTCTGCCAGAATACTTTTTGAGCTTTTATTTTTAGTAAAATTAGTTTTTACCCACTGTATTGCATCTTTAATGTTCACTTGAAATAAAGCATCATTTTGCTGTACCAAAGAAATTTTAATCATTTCTAATTTTACATTTAACTGCTGTTTTATAAAGGCTGCATCTTGTTCGGTAATAATTTCTGTCACCGCGTGATCAGAATGTTTAACAGTGACATAGCCTTCTAGTAAATGTAAGGTTGAACCTAATAAGCCATGATCAGCCTGTTGTGCTTTTTCGTGGTTATGGACTTGTTTAGACTGTGTAAGTGGCTTACCTGCATAAGGCAAGAAAAGGGCGAGTGTTTTAACCTTTTCTTTTAAACCTTGAACTGAAGAATATATCCCGACAATATCAGGCGCATTTACACTTTCTAGCTCTGCAATTTCTTTAACAATCTGATCACGGACTTTAAAGGCAGCCGTATCACCACTTTCTCGAAGCCTTTGGTCAGCGGCCTCAAGAGCCATTTTGGCGGTTTTAATATCTCCCGCCAAGTGTAACCGTTGATTAGCCACCGTTAATAAATACTCAGCATCAGCCACCAGCCAATCTCCACGCGTTTTACCAAGCTGCCGTCTTAATTGAGTAATTTCTGCTGAGAGTTCTTTACGTGTAGCATCCAGTTTTTCTGAGTGTAGCTGTGAGAAATCAGCCAACGTTTTAGTGAAATGATTATCCTTTCCTGCCATTTCTGCACTAAAAGTTGAAATTTGGGAGTTCATATTACCTAACTGGGTTTGAAAAGCATTAAGTTGCTTACTCACCTCTATTTCTCTTAAATCTCCCTCATTAATATCTTTACCTTGCGCTTGCTGTTTATCTTTGATTTCTTGAAATAAATAAAATCCACCGCCTATAAGTAAAAGAATAAGAAAAAAATTAATTGCACCAACAATAATCCAGCCATAAGATTTCTGTTGTTTTTTTAATTCTGGCTGAACCTCAACCTTTTCTTTAGTTTCTTGCTGTTTTTTTAATTCTTCAGCCACTGTATCCCCCATTAATTAGTTTTGAGCTTGGCTGCTCATTTTTACCACTGTCTTAATAATTGCCACATCACTTGGACTTTCTGTCACCAGAATTTTTTTAAACCCACTCTTTTCTGCTAATTGTTTAATTCTATTACTTATTACAATTAAAGGAACCGCTAATAACTGATTTTTTAATTCAGCCCCTATCATTATTATTAGATTTTTTAATGCATCACCGCTCGTAATAGTGATGACATCGAGTGTTTGTTGCCTTAGCATATCATGTACATGACAACTATCCACGATAGGAGTAACTCTTTTGTAAACTTCCATGTAATCCACTATCGCACCCCTTTGACTTAAGCTATTAGCCAAAGCCTCACGCCCTCCCAAACCCCGAATAATCAAACAGTGCTTACGTTTAATATGTTGCATGGCTTGTGTTGCTAATAAGCCTTCTGTATTAAAATTATTTTCAGGCATCAAATCAACTGTTAACCCAGCAGAAAGCAAGGCCTTTTCAGTTGCTTTTCCAACCACCGCAATTGAACATGCCTTAAAGTCATCTATTTTGCCATTATTCGCAGTAAGTGCAAAATTTACAGCATTGCTACTGATAAAAAAAAGCCAGTCATATTTACCTAACGTTCTAAACTGTTGTTGAATTTTATCATTTGTAAAACCAACAATATCTAATGTAGGAAAGCGAATAGCTTGCCAGCCTTGCTGCTCAATTAAATCACATAAAGCCTCTGCCTGATGAACGGGGCGAGTAACTAAAACATTATAAGACTTTACTTTTGCACTCACTAATATAAGTCTTTCAAAATTTTATCAGCACCTTGTGCCAATAAATCATCTGCAATATCAATACCTATCTGTTTAGCTTGAGCAAGTAACCCTGTTCTTTCTGCTCGATACAAAACAGAACCATCAGGTGACCCAACCAGGCCCCGCATAAATAATGCATTACCTTGTATCTCAGCAAAACCAGCAATAGGTACTTGGCAACCGCCATTTAACCGCTCATTCATGGCGCGCTCGGCAGTCACTCGAATAGTTGTTTGTTCATCTTGCAACTGTTTTAAATAGCTATTAATTTCAGCATCATTAACTCTACATTCAATACCTACTGCACCTTGGCCTATGGCAGGTAAACTAATACCAGTATCTAAACATTGGGTAATTCTACTCCCCATCCCCAAACGTTTTAAACCTGCTGAGGCTAAAATAATGGCATCATATTCACCCGCATCCAGTTTTGCCAAACGCGTATTTACATTACCCCTTAAAGATAAAATTTCAGCATCTGGAAATTTCTCTTTAATTTGACACTGCCGGCGTAAACTCGAAGTTCCAATTTTTGCATTGTTAGGTAAATCAGCTAATGATTTATAGTTATTTGAAACAAATGCATCAGTAGGATCTTCCCTGTCCAAAATAGCAGCTAAATATAAGCCCTCAGGAAATTCAACAGGCACATCTTTCATCGAATGTACGGCAATATCAGCCGTTCCATCCAACATACCTTGCTCCAACTCTTTAACAAAAAGGCCTTTCCCTCCAATTTTAGCTAAAGGGGCATCCAGAATTTTATCTCCCTTGGTCACCATTTTAACCAATTCAGTTTTAAGCTCTGGAAAAGCCTTTTTCAATCTTTCAGCAACATGCTCGGCTTGCCATAATGCCAAAGGACTTTTACGGGTTGCAATTCGAATTATTTTTTTTGCCAAAACAAATCCTTAAACATCTGTCTAATAATCCTTCTATTGTAATCTTTTAGTCATCAGATTCGAAATTATTTTAATCGTAGTATTTATTGACAGATAAACACCCTCGTTTGTATTTAACGGTATAATTATTGTCTTTTGCTTATAAATACTTACCACCCTTTAAAATAATAATCATGGCCACAGTTAATACAGACAAACTTTCCAGCGCTCGATTTGCTCAAGCAACCGATGCTTTTGTTGAAATTTTTACCGCCTCCGTTGACTTTGATCAGCGCATGGCACAACAAGATATTGAAGGCTCACTTGCCCATGCAAAAATGCTATGTAAAATAGGCATTCTAACGGAAGCGGAGCGTGAAGATATTATCAATGGTCTAGCAACTATTGCTAAAGAAATTGAACAAGGCGAGTTTAAGTGGTCAATCCAGCAAGAAGATGTTCATATGAACATCGAAGCTCGTTTAACTGCCCTTATCGGTATTGCTGGTAAAAAATTACATACAGGTCGTTCCAGAAATGATCAGGTTGCCACAGATATTCGCCTATATTTACGCAAAGAAATCACTGTTATTAACGAGCAATTAACACGTTTACAAACTGCCATTTTAAACTTGGCTGAGAAAGAGGCTGACACGATTATGCCGGGCTTTACCCATTTACAAGTTGCCCAACCAGTAACTTTTGGTCATCATTTAATGGCCTGGTTTGAAATGCTTGCTCGTGATAAAGAACGTTTACAAGATTGCTGTAAGCGCATTAATATCATGCCTTTAGGAGCCGCCGCCTTAGCCGGTACAAGCTACCCCATTGACCGCTATATGACGGCTGAATTATTAGGTTTTTCTCGACCTTCTAATAACTCACTGGATTCAGTGAGTGATAGGGATTTTGCCATTGAGTTTACTGCCGCAGGTAGCTTAATTATGATGCATTTATCTCGTTTTTCTGAAGAATTGGTTTTATGGGCAAGTGCTCAATTTAATTTTATTGATATGCCAGATGCCTTTTGCACAGGCTCATCAATCATGCCACAAAAGAAAAACCCTGATGTACCTGAATTAGTCAGAGGGAAATCAGGGCGTGTGACGGGGCATTTAGTTTCTTTATTAATGTTAATGAAAGGCCAACCCTTAGCCTATAACAAAGATAACCAAGAAGATAAAGAACCCCTTTTTGATACTGCAGACACACTGATTAATTCATTACGTGCCTTTGCTGATATGGTGCCACACTTATCTGCAAACAAAGAAAATATGTATAAAGCTGCTAAGCAAGGCTTTGCAACAGCTACAGATCTCGCTGATTACTTAGTGCGTAAAGGCATGGCCTTTCGTGATGCTCACGAAGTTGTTGGTTTAGCTGTTCGACTGGGTGTTGAAACAAGCAGGGACTTATCTGATATTTCACTGGCTGAATTGCAACAGTTTTCTGCTGAAATTACTGGAGATGTATTCGATATTTTAAAACTGGAAGGCTCGGTAGCGGCTAGGAAACATATTGGTGGTACTGCACCTGATACCGTTAGAAAAGCAATTGCAACAGCACGCTCAGAGTTAAAATAACAAAATGAAAACCACCATCGACTTTTTGCGTCATGGAGAAGTAGCTGGTGGCTCATATTATAGGGGGAGCACCGACGACCCACTGACCGAATATGGCTGGCAACAAATGCACAAAACTGTTAAGGGCCGCCAGTGGGATTTAATTATTAGCTCGCCCTTACAGCGCTGCCAAACATTTGCTGAGCATTTGCATAAACAAACAAATATACCTTTATCAATCGATTCTAATTGGCAAGAGATTGATTTTGGTGATTGGGAAGGAAAAATAGCCGATCAAATTAACCCCACTGAATTAATGCTGTTTTACCAGAACCCTCTAATAAACACACCTACAAATGCTGAACGCTTCTGTATATTTCTTTCACGTATAGAGACTGCATGGGAAAGTTTATTACATCAACATGCCGGAAAACATATTTTAGTAATATGCCATGCAGGTGTTATCCGCTGTTTATTTAATTTATTTTTAGATTTACCAACCAATAAAATTTTCAACCTTCAGCTTGATCATGCCAGCTTAACGCGTTTTGAGTGTTTTAATGCTAAACCTGCCAACTTCATCACTCTGGTATTTCACAATTTAACTCAGCCTAATCTATAATTAATATTTAGGAATGAGCTTGTAATACAATGATGCAACCTAATTGTAGCGGACTAAAGTTTGCTCTACAGTTAATAATCTGTAGTTTGCTATCAGCCCTGTCATAAAAAATCAGAATAACCAAACTCCCAGTGACTGAAAAAACAAATTACCCAGTAATAAAATTAGGCTCTCCAGGTGAAGATATTAGCAAAAGAGATCTTCATAGTATTGCTAAGCGCTTTAAAAACCTCAACCAGTTACGCTTACAGCGAGTACAAAAATTTTTACAGTCTCGCCAGCAAATATTTTTGGATATCTTGCCTCTTTTATTTCACCAAAATCACCCCCTGCTTCCTGGTTTTATCTCACTAGATACGCCTATCGGTATTCCTGATTTTTCACCTAACAAAAAGGCTGTTCATGCTGCAAAACAGTTTTCTAAAACTTTTACTTATAAACGCAAAGCCTTACTAAACCACCCGATTCAGGGTATTTTCCTGATGGGCAGTGTTGGCAGCGTTGCTTTTTCTAAAACCAGTGATATGGATATATGGTTATGTCACGACCCCAAACTTAGTATTGACAGTATTTTAGAGTTACAGAAAAAGGCATTAGAAATTGAAACATGGGCTGATTCACTTGGACTTGAGGTGCATTTTTTTCTAGTCAATAATGAATCTTTTTCTAAAGGGGAAAATATACCTATCTCTTCAGAAAGCAGTGGTGACACTCAGCATTATTTACTTTTAGAAGAGTTTTACCGTACTGCTATTTTTATTGCCGGAAGAATACCTGCCTGGTGGTTAGTCCCTCCTGAACAAGAATATAACTATACAGGCTACCTTCAGCACCTTATTGAAAACCGCTTTATTTCGGCAACTGAAGTCATTGATTTTGGAGGTCTAGAGACCATTCCAGCAGAAGAATTTATTAGTGCTACGCTTTGGCATATTTATAAATCACTCAACTCACCACACAAATCCTTATTAAAGCTTTTTTTAATGGAAAGCTATGCCAGCGAATACCCAAAACCACAGTGGCTTTGCTTTGATCTAAAGCAAGCCATTTACCAAGGGACTATGAATATAGATAAGCTTGACCCTTATTTATTAATCTACGCAAAAGTTGAGCATTATTTACAAAACAATCAGTCAACTCAGCGTCTCAACCTTGCCAGACAATGCTTTTATTTGAAAATAATGGGTTCATCAAGCCATGACTTAGACTATAAATCTCGTGTCTTTAGAGAAGATTATATGCTCTCCATTGCTAAACAATGGCACTGGCCAGAACACTTACTCACCTCCTTTAAAAAACAAAAATTCTGGGACATAAAAAAAGCAAATGAAGAGCATATTATCGTTCGGGCACAATTAAAACACTGTTTACGAATGATTTTAAAACTAGCAGGGCAATATGTTGAATATAACTACAGAGAAAACCAAGACTTAAAATTACTAAGCCGAAAGCTGCATGTTTTCCTGGAAAGAAAACCTGGAAAAGTTGAAATAATTAGTACTCGGTCAGCTGTACATACCCAAGAAAATGAATTATCTATTATCGAGTCATTAGCCGATTCAGGTTCTATTTGGGCATTATATTCAGGTCAATTTGACCTTAAAAAAGCTACAAAAAACAGTCTTATAAAACAACAATCCAGTTTGCTTGAAATACTTGTCTGGCTTGTTGCTAATGGCTTATATAGTAAACATATACAATTACACTTCAGCTCTCATTCTTATGTTATAAGTAGGTCTGAGCTTCAACAGATATTGGCTCAAATCTTTCTGTTTTTAACTGACAGTGCAAAAAACAAATCGGAATCTCTAGAGGTATACAGTAAACCAAATAAAGTTATTTCATCCTTCCTTATTATAAACTTGGGCTTATCACACCTTGCAGAACGGGAAGATGGCATGATGGTTTTAAGTGATAGGTCCGATCCCTTAAGCTATGGAAAAGGTCGTCATTGTTTTATCCATAATATTGCTCGAATTTCTATTTCTAGCTGGGGGGAAGTAACCACTTATCTTTATTTAGGCAGTGATGGCTTTTTTAACTGTATTAACCATATTTTCAATACCAGTCAGCAGCCTTTATCAACCGGTACTTTAAAAACAACCTGCTTCACCCCAACTCGCGCTAACAGCATAATTTTACGCAGCAAAGCAATTTTTGAAAATTTAATCCATTTTTTTAGCAACTTTACTGAGGATAATAATCGCTATTTTCTCCCTGCTGATCATTTAACTTATCTTTTTCAAAAAACAAATAAACAACTACAGTACAAAACACTGGAAACAGAAGATCAAATTTTACAAGAGTTAGCAAAATCAAATGAAATATTCAGTCCTGCGTATTTTGATGATAAGGTATTTGACAGCCCACTAATTCCTTTTTTATACAGCTTAAACAAAACACAGGCTATTCAAATATTTTATTTACCTGAAAATGATTTGATTAACATTTTTATTATTGATGAAAAAGGAAGCTTATTTAATCAACAGCATAGTAATGCCAGTTATACACAAGTATTAAATAATTATTTATTATTTCTTGAATCTATATCAGACCACACTTTTCAGCAAACAGAGAGTCAATTACAGGTCTATCAAATCAAAAGGAGCTCGCCCATTGATTTTTCAGCTTACTCAGAAAGCTGGCAGACATCAACTAATTATTCAGACCTATCCATCCGTGTCATTATTGAGGAAGAAACACCATCTACCGACTATTTTATTTATTGTAATGATAATGAATTTAGCTCTGTTAATTATGGTCAGCAGATATTTCAAAAAGTAGCTCAATATATTCACAGCTTCAGAAACAATAATGAAACTTACCCTGTCTACATTTCAGATATAGATATTTCTCGTTCCATAATAAGTGAAAACAATGAAGAGCAGCTACAAACTATCCATTATCTTAACTATAAGAAAAAGATTGAAAATAAGCTAAATAATTAACATACACACCTATTAACAAGCTACATACATAGCCATGTGGTGATGGGTTGAAGTTGTGGTGTTACCAAATTGGTAACCGTCTTATGGGGCGCAGGTTTTAACCTGCATTCTTCATAGCAAGAGCTGGCTACAGCTGGCGCACTAATAATGGATAAGTTTTTAAAATAGCCTTATCAACAGACTCGCCCAACTACCATTTTATTTATTTTCAGAACAAAAGATTTACAGGAATTATGCTTGACCTTTTTAATTGAAAATACTTTGAAATATTGTACGAAAACCTGACTCAGACTTTTCTTTCTGCCTAGGAAT
>VAPK010372556.1_pt1 | contig 11984 bp, 8 predicted proteins | sample 3395031 | NCBI WGS metagenome assembly VAPK01 (sample SAMN08290443, study PRJNA428436) | hydrothermal vent metagenome | isolation source: Deep-sea hydrothermal vent chimney 1 | place: Pacific Ocean: Juan De Fuca Ridge | reverse complement strand
TAAGCATTATCGAACAGATTTACCCGCATTGAAAATTAAAGCCGATATTCCTTATAACTGGGCTGTTAATGCCATGAACTAGCTAGGTTTATTAGAAATATTATTTCTAAAACAGGAGTCAGACTGATCCCATTCATAAGCAATATGTGTTTTTCGTGTAATCTTTGAAATACACCGAAGTCAATTGTTTCTGGTCTGCTAAGTCAAAATTGTTCCAAAGTAGCGAACGCCTTTCTCCCACCTATATCCGTATCCGTAAAGATGTTCAACTCGAGCACAGTGACTGCAGAGAGATTGACTTAGTGGTCTTCCGTTTTTCTGGTTACACCTTTCAGGACTGAAGTTCCACTACTGCCGTTCAATTTCTTGAAATAACTACTGCCATCCGGTAACTAACTCAACACGTACACTTAGGTGCGTTCAGTTTAAATCTCAACCATATCACTTGTTTTCCAGGCCCTCCATCGGGCCACTAGTCATTTCTGCGGCGCAGGCCACGTTTCTAATAATAAACAAGGTGCAAGATCTTGAGTATTGAGTCTAAAGAAAAAACTTAGCGCTTCTTTCCTTTCTGTCCCAGAAAAAATAACCCCGGTGCAACCTCCCTAATAACTAGTTAGTGATGCTTCACTCAATACACTGTAAATACACATGTATGAAACCAGGACTTTGACTAATCATGTGTGTATTACTGTCTATACTTGATAATTAAACCCGTCAAGGAGAGCTAAAAAATGTTCGCAAGATACTAGAAAGGCACATGAACAAGCTCAATAAACCCACATTCACACCAAGACTAATATGAAAAATTTATTCCAGATCGGATCTATCAAATTGTCCCCGTTTTTTGTTGTACTAATTATTGTGACCTTCTCCATCTTTGCATTTGCAATGATTAATCTTACTCGCTTACCCTCACCTGAAGAAAAAAGATTAGAATCCATTAGACAGATGGAAGAAGCAATAATCGCAGAACAGGCTCAGGCAATGGGTGGCACTGTGGAAGAGGTTAAGCTTATGAACCAGGATAATGCAAGAAAAAATAAGTTAATTCAAAACCTCATTAAAGCAATCAACCAGCAGGATGACGTAGCTGTTTCGAGCTTAATTCATCAATTAAAAGATGAGAATAAAAGATTACCCCATGTCTTTACTTATGCTGTAAATGCAAACAATGAGCATGCTTTTCGTACACTGTTAGAAACAGGCATTTCTTGTGATTACCCTTCTCTATTAGGAACTCAGGCTTTTATGGTAGCTATTTCTTCTGAAAGCCCGGCTTACCTTAATATGTTATTAGAAAAAAAATGTAGCTATTCCGCACACTCTGATAGCGATAGTCTTGGAAAAAGAATTGTTCAATCACGTTATCCTGAAAAGATATTTCAATTGCCGGAAAACCTAGTAGAAAACAAGTATCGTGACGAGGGGTTTCTGAAAGCTATCAATAAAAAAATGTCCCAACAGGTAATGACTATGCTTGATTTGAGTGCCAATCCTAACGCGACTAATCACCGACATATGAGTGCCTTGTATCTAAGCCTACGAAATAACATGCCTCAAGTCGCATTACGCTTAATTCAAAAAGGAGCACAAATTGAAGCAGAGCATTTGGTCGGTCGATATGAAGTGTTGTCATGGGCAATCATGAAGGGTTATCTAGATATAGCAGATGAAATAATCAAGCGGAATCCTGACTATATTCAACAAAAGAATCTCAGTAAATCTATTATGAAATCAGCTTTTTCCCTGAAAAATATTGAGAAAAGAACAAAAGCCCTTAAACTTCTCCAACAAAGTATCGCTCAGACAGAATTTGATGAGATATTTATGAATGATATTATCCGTTACCGAAAATCAAATATAGCGCTAACTATGCTTGATTTAGGAATTAATCCAAATGCATTCTCAAAGTCAGCCAATGCAAGTGCCTTGTATTTAAGTCTGCAAAATAATATGCCAGACGTTGCTATGCGCTTGATTCAACTAGATGCAAAGATTGGTGCTGAGCACGTAACGAATGGCCAATATGATGTCGTGTCAACAGCAATTAAAAAAGGCTACTTAGAAGTTGTACACGAGATGCTAAAGCGTGACCCTAACTATTTTCGGCGAAACGATCTTGACAGAACTGCTTTATCAGCCGCTCTTTATGTTCTTAAGGATAAGAAACTACGACAGGAAGCTTTAACACTGCTCCTTCAAAACGGTGTTGAGCCACAAAAATTGCAGAACGGTGGTATTCGTTGGCTAATAAAAGCAGTCGAATTACAAGACCCTATTCTTGTCAAACAACTTTTAGATGCAGGGATTGATCCCAATATACGCAGTAAAATGCGCATTGCGCTTGGAGTGGCAAAATCTATTGATAATAGCAAGTCATTTGGTGTTGATAAACCAGATGTTAATATCGATAAGGACAAAATCATAGCCGTACTGAAACAATATGGCGCAACGAACAATTTTTTGGCTATTGTGAGAGATGAAAAAGGGTTGAATTTAAATTTGAATTGTAGCTTAGGGCGAGTGGTCAACATCGAGACTAAAACTGTTGCAGAGAAATATGCGCAGCGTACCCAGAACAATCCAGCGACTAAGTTAATGAATAACAATGAATTGGTTATGTGCAGAATTGCAACTGCCAACTGCACTAATCAAGGTTTTGGTGCAGATAGTTGTATGCGCTCTGTCCAGGTATGTGATACATCAGATTCCAACCAAGCTCCCATTTGTTGCACCTCCCCGCTTAAAAAACGGTATTTTGAAGCACGTTGTTCAGGTCTTGATGTATCTGAAGCTACACATTGGATGGCATTGGGTCATCAATCAAAGCCATGAGAGCACACCTATCATTCCCGAGCTGGTAGACCCAATCACAGCATATTTGGTTAACCTAGTCGAAGCTGCTCCAAACAAGCGTAGGCACCCCCCCCAGCTATATCCGGAATGATGTTCAGCTCCAGCACAGTGACTGCCGGGAGCTGGACGTGGTGATCTTCCGTCTCAGCAGTTGCCCCTTCGGGACTGAAGTTCCACTGCTGCCGAACAATTTCCTGAAATGACCGACCGCCATCTGGCGACCAACTCAACACATACTCTTGCGTGCGTTCAGCTTGCGTTTCTACAAAATTTATCCAGATCCTCTGGAGCCGTTGCGGATGTGTAAAAATAAACCGAATTGTCTGTTTTCCAGGTTCTGCAGCACGCCACCCTGAAGTTCGTCCTGGCAGCAATGCGGCTTCAATGGGATGAGCAACATCTTCGGATGTAATTTCCAGTTCAACTAATTCCTCTAAATTCAACCATTCTTGGTCAGGAGGTGTAATTTCTTGTTGAGATGTATTGATGATTCGCTTGCGCACAGATATGTCTCGTTATTTTAAAGCTAGAAAACTTGCAGTTAATCTGGTTACCACCATTAAAGCCCCTTCTCCAGAGTGAGAAGGTTGGGATGAGGGGGAAATACTCTCCTCACCCAACCCTCTCCATCAGGAGAGGGCTTATTCTGGCGGTAAGTTGTGTTGTGGTGAATTAATAATATTGCCCACCTTTCGGTTATTTCTTCCTGACATAAAGATCGGTAATGGTGCCGTTGATCATTTCTGCGGCACAGGCCAGCGTTTCTGATAGTGTTGGATGCGCATGAACGGACAAGCTTATATCATCAATATCTGCCCCCATTTCAAGTGCTAATACTGCTTCAGCTATCAATTCACCGGCATTGGGGCCAACCATACCGGCACCTAAAATTCTACCGGTTTCTTTATCAGCGAGTATTTTTGTTACCCCTTCATTGCGACCCAAACTTAAAGAGCGGCCACTGGCAGCCCAAGGGAATGATCCCTTGTCATATTCAATTCCTTGCTTTTTGGCTTCTGTTTCGGTCAAGCCCATCCAGGCTATTTCAGGGTCTGTGTAAGCGACAGATGGAATCGTTAACGCATCAAACCCAGCTTTCATACCACTGATGACTTCAGCGGCCACTTTGCCTTCATGGGTCGCTTTATGCGCAAGCATGGGATTTCCAACAATATCACCGATCGCAAAAATATGATCTACATTGGTTCGCTGCTGTTTATCAACGGGGATAAACCCCATTTCATCAACATTTAACCCGGCTTTTTCAGCTGCGATCAAATTACCATTCGGGCGACGGCCTACTGCGACCAAAACATTATCAAAAACCTGGGAATCAGGCGCTTTGGTTCCTTCAAAGGTAACTTTCAAGCCTCTTTTCTGTGGCTCTATGGCTTTTACTCGCGTTTCCAGCCATATGTTTTCGTATTGTTTCTGAATGCGTCTATGTAACGGCTTGACCAGATCTATATCGCATCCTGGTATCAGTTGACCCATCAATTCGACAACGCTGACTTTTGTTCCCAGGGCGTGATAAACCGTAGCCATTTCCAGACCAATAATACCGCCACCAACAATCAGTAAATTTTTTGGAACTTCGGGCACCGATACGGCATCAGTTGAATCCCACAATCTTGAGTCATCATTAGGAAAAACAGGTATTTCAGTCGGACGCGAACCGGCTGCAATAACAGCTTGATCAAAGGTAATGGTTTTTTTGCCATCATCACTTTGTACTTCCACTGAATGATCAGATAAAAACTGTCCGGTTCCTTGAATCAGAGTGATTTTTCGTTGCTTCACTAACCCGGCCAAACCATCATTGAGGGTTTTGGTAACACTTTCCTTCCAAGTACGGATTTTATCAATATCTAATTTTGGTTTGCCAAAACTAAGGCCATGCGAGCCCACCTCATCAGCTTCGTGGATAACATGAGCCATATGCAGCAACGCTTTTGAGGGAATGCAACCCACATTTAAACAAACACCACCCAATACTGGGTAACGTTCTATTAAAACTACATTTTTACCTAAATCAGCAGCGCGAAAAGCAGCTGTGTATCCGCCAGGGCCTCCACCCAAAATTAATACTTCGGCGTGTAAAACAGATTCGGTCATTTCCAGCTCCTTGAATTAAAGTATTAAACGGCGAATATCGCTCAGATACCGAGCTATCGCAACAACAAAACGAACGCCATCAGCACCATCAATCACGCGGTGATCATAGGTTAAATCAAGCGGCAATATCAATCGAGGTATAAACTCTTGCCCATCCCAGACTGGCTTCATATTGGCTCGAGTCACACCCAAAATTGCGACTTCAGGTGCATTAACGATAGGCGTAAATGCAGTACCACCGATTCCGCCTATGCTGGAAATAGTCATACAACCGCCTTGCATATCCTTCGGCATCAACTTGCCTTTCCTGGCTTTAGCGCTGATTTCTGTCATTTCATTAGCCAGTTTGAATACGCCTTTTTTATCGACATCTTTTAACACCGGCACCACCAAGCCATTGGGTGTATCCACAGCAATACCGATATTAAAGTACTTTTTATAGATTAATGTTTGGCCATCAGCAGACAGCGATGAATTGAATTGAGGATATTGCTGCATAGCTGCTAACAATGCCTTGATGATAAAAACTAGAGGTGTAATTTTTGTACCATCTTCCAGCTTGGCTTGTTCGGCATTTAATTTTTTCCGAAAAGCTTCCATTTCGGTAATATCAGCTTCGTCATGCTGAGTTACCATCGGAAGGTTTAACCAGACAGCGCTGAGGTTTTTACCCGTCAGCCGTTTAATTTTACTAAGTGGCTGTTCTTCAGTTTCACCAAATTTAGAAAAATCTACTGCTGGAATGGCAGGGATGCCCGTTCCTCCAGCAGCCCCCCCAGAAGTCATCGCCTGTTTGACAAAACCTTTAACATCTGCCCTCAGGATACGCCCTTTACGGCCTGACCCATTCTGGACAGTGTTGATGTCCACACCCAGTTCCCGAGCAAAACGTCGGACACCTGGCGAAGCATGGGCCTTAGTCGTAAATTGACTCGTATCAGCAGTTGAAGCCGCAATTGCCGGTTCTGGTTCAGGTACTTTTATCTCTGGTTGTTTTGGCTCAGGTGATGGTTGCTCTTCGGCAACTGCAACCGGCTCTTTTTTATCCAGTTCAGATTCGGCATTTTGTTCTTTTTCAGCGCTTAATATTCCGATCAATGCTCCTTCAGAAACTTTGTCGCCGACTTTTACTTTTACTTCCTGAATTGTTCCTGCGGCAGAAGCAGGTAAATCCATAGTTGCTTTGTCAGATTCCAGAACCAGCAGGGTTTGCTCAAGCTCAACGACATCACCAGGCTGAATTAATACCTCAGCAACTTCGACATCACCATCACTACCAATATCTGGAACTTTCAGTTCAATTGAAAAACTCATTTTTATCTATGTACCTAAATTCTAAATTAGCCAAGGAGCAATTATATTCGGATCGATACCATATTTTGCTATCGCAACATCAACTTTGGCAGGTTCAAATTCATTATTGTCAGCGAGACTTTTTAGTGCCGCAATGACGATGTGGAAACTGTTAACTTCAAAGAAATTCCGCAAATTTTCTCGGGTATCGGAACGTCCGAATCCATCTGTGCCAAGAACTGAATAAGGTGCCGAAATATACGCTCTAATTTGTTCAGCAAAAGCACGAGTATAATCTGTCGCCGCAATAACCGAGCCTTTATGATCAGCTAGGCAACTTTCCACATGGGACTTGCGAGGCGACTCAGTTGGATGAAGTCTGTTCCAGCGTTCACACGCATAACCATCACGAGCCAATTCGTTAAAACTTGGACAGCTCCACAGATCAGCTTCAACACCCCAATCTTCACGCAGTAATTTTGCTGCGGCTATTACTTCCCTGAAAATTACCCCAGAACCTAAAAGTTGAACCCTAGGTGATTCCCTGTCATAACCAGGCTTAAATAAATACATCCCTTTGAGGATGTCTTCAGCAACATAATCAGCCATCGGCGGATGTTCGTAGTTCTCATTCATCACCGTGATGTAATAGAAAACATCTTCCTGCTCCACATACATTCGGCGTAAGCCATCCTGAACAATAACGGTGAGTTCGTGAGCATACGTCGGATCATAAGCCACGCAATTTGGAACGGTTGCTGCTATCAGATGACTATGTCCATCTTCATGTTGTAAGCCTTCACCATTTAACGTAGTCCTACCTGCGGTTCCGCCCAAAAGAAAACCGCGTGTTCGTTGGTCAGCAGCAGCCCAGATCAAATCAGCAACTCGTTGAAAACCAAACATGGAATAGTAAATGAAAAATGGAATCATCGGTACGCCGTGAGTCGAATAGGAAGTACCTGCAGCTATCCAGTCGCACAAGCCACCTGCTTCATTAATCCCTTCCTGTAACACCTGCCCGTGTTTTTCTTCCTTATAGAACATTAATTGTTCTGCATCTTGCGGGGTATAGAGCTGTCCAACATGAGACCAAATCCCGAGTTGCCGGAACATACCTTCCATACCAAAAGTCCGAGATTCATCTGGCACTATCGGGACTATCCGTTTACCGATATTTTTATCCTTAATCAAAATATTCAAAATCTTGACAAAAGCCATGGTGGTCGACATCTCACTACCCTTTCGAGTACCTTCGAGCATCGATTTAAAACTTTTTAATGATGGGATTTTAAGAGACTCAGCTTTAGTTCTCCGAGCGGGTAAGTGGCCACCCAAATCAACGCGGTGCTGATTCATGTAGTTCATCTCTTTAGAATCTTCAGCTAACTTCAAATACGGTAATTCGGTCAGCTCATCATCGCTGACAGGCAACTCGTATTTATCCCTAAATCGGCGTAACGATTCCACACTCATTTTTTTCTGCTGATGCGAGGTATTTTGTGCTTGACCAGAATCGCCCATACCATAGCCTTTCACAGTTTTAGCCAGGATAATAGTGGGTTGCCCCTCATGGTTAACAGCTGTCTGATAAGCTGCAAATACTTTGGTCGAGTCATGCCCTCCGCGATTAAGCCCCCAGATATCCCGATCAGTCAAATCAGCGACTAATTCCTGCAACTCAGGGGTATTAAAGAAGTGCTCTCTGACATAAGCGCCATCTTTAGATTTAAAATCCTGATACTCGCCATCCACACATTCCATCATGCGCTTAACTAACAAGCCTTGCTTATCTCGGGCTAATATTGCATCCCAGCGTCTACCCCAGACCACTTTAATGACATTCCAGCCAGCACCACGAAAGCTTCCTTCCAATTCCTGAATGATTTTGCCATTACCTCGTACAGGGCCGTCCAGTCGCTGTAAATTACAATTAACAACAAAAATCAAATTATCCAGCTTTTCACGGCCAGCCATGCCGATAGCGCCGAGGGTTTCCGGTTCATCTGTTTCACCGTCACCTAGAAAGGCCCAAACTTTACGGCCTTCTGTTTTGGCAAAATCACGATCCTGCATGTAACGCATAAAGCGAGCTTGATAAATAGCCATAATAGGGCCAAGACCCATTGAAACCGTAGGAAATTGCCAAAAGTCAGGCATCAACCAGGGATGTGGGTAGGAAGATAGGCCATTACCTCCCTTTTCCTGGCGAAAATTATCCAACTGTTCTTCACTAAGGCGACCCATCAAAAAGGCGCGGGCATAGTTTCCTGGTGACGAATGTCCCTGAAAATATATCAAGTCACCGCCATGCTGATCTGTTGGTGCATGCCAGAAATGATTTTGGCCAACATCATATAATGTTGCTACAGAAGCAAAACTGGCTATATGACCACCAACATTGGTATCTATATTGGCTTTCAACACCATGACCATGGCATTCCAGCGAACATAAGAACGGATAATCCGTTCCGTTGTCGAATCTCCAGGAAATCGTGGTTGTAATTCGACCGGAATAGTATTGATATAAGGTGTATTGGCGCTGAAAGGGACATTGGAACCCGATTGTCTCGCCAAAGCGACCAATTTTTCAATCAAAAATTGAGCTCGTTCACTGCCTTCTTCTTCTAAAACAGCTTGTAAGGATTCCAGCCATTCCTGGGTTTCATCAGGATCAATATCTTCATGAACGGCATCGGCCGAGTTTAAAATCTTATTCATCAATAACTCTTAATTTAAAGTGGGGCTTTGCAAAAAATAGGGAACATTATAATGTTTATCAGCAAATTTCAACGACTAGTTGAAAAGGGTAATAATTTACACAAAGAAATTTTATTAATCCATTTGAGAAATAAAAAATATTAAACACTGCAAAAAATAGACTTATGCCAGGGTCTATCACAATGAATTGATGGGGTAAACCTATAAAGAATATGGAAAAAACATTTATTTATTATCTCCTCACCCAACCCTCTCCAGCAGGAGAGGGTTGGGTGAGGAGAAATATAATAATTCTCTTCTTCCTTGTCTCTTAAATATAATTTGTTTTTACGTCCATCAAACCAAAATCACCATATACTAGGAAGAAAACTTCGTAGCTTTAAACCCCCAAATAATAATGACAGCTTCAAAAACTTAAACTCAAATCTAAGCTATTTTTTTACCAACATCGTCACCTGGGCGGCATTGATAAATATCTGTAATCCGCATCAAGATTAAAGATCTAGCGGGTATGTCTGAACGAATTTCTTGAGCCAGTTTTTTCATTCGATCATATTTTTCTCCTGAAGTCTGTATCTCAATTCCCCCTTTAACCTGAAAACAAATTTTATCTTCCGAAACATTAACATATAGAGCGCCCATAGGATTCTGCTGCATATTCTGCAAGCTCTTGACCATATAGTTATCAACTAACCATAGCTCATCGTCACTTTCGACAAAAACATACTTAATCGGAACTACATTTGGCACGCCGGAACTGGAGCTTGTAGCAAATGGAAACAATCCAGATTTGCCAAAAGCGCCTTTCATCTCTGCAGTTAATTTGCTCAATTTAATCACCCTTTAATAATATGAATATTCTAAATATGCTATTGAATTTTTCTGAAACAATCAGTTTTTTTTAAAAAATCTAGATAATACGCTGACCTTTAGCAAGTTTGGGAAGCTCTCCATCCAAACCCATAGCCATTCGCATTACCTTGTTTTTTGCAGGCTTTACTCTCTCTGCAAGCCCCAGGCCGAGGTTTCTAACTAATTTTAATGGTAAGATTTCATTACTAAATACCCGGTAAAATGCATCCATTACTGTCATCATTTTTAAGTTTTCAAAACGGCGCATTTTTTCATAGCGTTTTAAAACACTTAATTTTGCAATATCCTGATTTTTAGCATTTGCCTCTAGCAAGACTTGAACAAGCGCAGCGGCATCAAGTAATCCAATATTAACACCTTGCCCAGCTAATGGATTGATCATGTGTGCCGCATCCCCCACCAAAACCACCCCGGTTTTTACATATTTTTGGGCATGCTGACGTTTCAATGGAAAACTGGCTACGCCCAAAATTGCTTTAACTGGGCCTAAACATTTAGGAAAACTATTCTGTAATTCTTGTTTTAGCTGTTCTTTCTCCAATTTTTTTAAACGCCGGACTTCATCTGCACTGTTATACCAAACAATTGAACCGTAAGATCCAGTAAGCGGTAAAAAAGCCTGTGGCCCGGTAGGAACAAACCGCTGCCAGGTAATGTCTTGCTGTGGATTCTCTGTTTCAATGTACAGAACCATGGCTTGCTGCTGATAATCCCAGCTAGTTACGCCCAGGCCTACAGTTTGACGAACTTTTGATTGACCTCCATCTGCCGCAACCAATACCCGAGCCGATAAACACCGCCCATCTTCCAATTGCAGTTGAGAACTATTTTCTGAATATTCAATATTTTTGATCTGGACGGGACTAATTAATTCAATATTGGAAAATTCCTGCAATCTTTCCAGGAGAGCAAGTTGAGTCACCCTATTTTCTACAATATGACCTAATTCGGAATAATTAATATCGTCGCATGAAAATTCGGTATCTCCCGTGGTTTCCCAGACTCGCATCCGCCGAAACGGGCATGAGCGACGGTCAATCACGCCTTGCCAAGCCCCCACCGCTTCCAGAATTTTTCTAGAAGCAATACTTAATGCTGACACCCGCAAGTCGTGCGGTTGCTCAGGAGAAAAAGGCTCTGGCATCTGCTGCTCTATGACAGCAACCTTTAACGAACTGCCTCCCAATCCACAAGCCACAGCCGCGCCAACCATGCCGCCACCAACAATCACTACATCAAACTTTTCTTTCATATCAAATAGCTATACTTATTGCACAAGAAGGCATCATTTGTTTATAGTATATTGTAATGGCTAAGGCGTAAGCAGGAATAGTAATCTATGTAGCCTTACAACAATGCCCATCACGGTACTATGCACACAAAAAATGGAAATTCTGGAGAATTAAAGAGTATATAATACTTTACCCCGCCATAACAAAGTCAATTCCTCAATACTCTTTCAATCGCTCATAAGACAATTCCATGCTATGGAATTAGATCCAATTTATAGCCTTTCAATAGGAATTGACAGATTAACCAGAGAATATCAATTATATATAAACTAATCATTGTTCAGGAGATAACTAATGGCCGAAAACACTCGAAATGATGCAGACCAGTTAATAGCTAACGCCAGGAAACATCAAAAAGAACGGGAGCAAACTTACCGAGGCCAAGCTCTAAAAATGTATCCCTGGATTTGCGGCCGTTGTACCCGAGAGTTCACGAACAAGAACCTTCAGGAACTTACAGTTCACCACAAAGACCACAATCATGACAACAACCCTTCGGATGGCAGCAACTGGGAATTACTGTGCCTCTATTGTCATGATAATGAACATCAACGATATGAAGAAACCCGCTTCGGTAATTCAATACACGAGACAGAAACTACGGTTACGGCAACCCATAGCCCATTTGCTGATCTTGGCGCTTTATTAAAAAATAAAAAATAGACCTTTTTTATACTTGCCGGTTGTACCCATCATATGGGCACCTCTAATAATGGCCTTTTTGTCCGATTTCGGCGTTGGATAATTTTCTGCGATCCTCATGTATTCCATATACACTGCGGTTCTCGAATATCATCCGCCTTGAACTCGAACAAAAATTCTAATTATTAG
>VAPK011258739.1_pt1 | contig 11987 bp, 6 predicted proteins | sample 3395031 | NCBI WGS metagenome assembly VAPK01 (sample SAMN08290443, study PRJNA428436) | hydrothermal vent metagenome | isolation source: Deep-sea hydrothermal vent chimney 1 | place: Pacific Ocean: Juan De Fuca Ridge | reverse complement strand
TCTTTTTTAGAAACAAGGTTCCATTTACCTTCTTCACCCCAGCGAAAACCAATTGAACCGTTTGGTGCAATAATGTTGCCTGTTTTTTCATCAACAACCACTGTTTTCCAATCTGGGTTATTTTCTTCACCCAGAGAGTTATCAAAATCAGCAGCACGAACAAAACGACCATTAACATAAGAACCTTCATACTCATCTAATATAACCAACATTGGCATATCAGTATAAGTACGCGCATATTCTTCAAAATAAGCATCTTGGCTTTCAATAAAGAACTCTTTTAAAGCAACGTGTCCCATGGCCAAAAAGATTGCGGCATCAGTCCCCTGTTTAGCTGGCATCCAAAGATCAGCAAATTTAACGTATTCTGCATAATCTGGTGAGATAGCAACCACTTTCGCACCTTTATAGCGGACTTCTGAATAAAAATGCGCATCAGGTGTACGTGTCATCGGTAAATTAGAACCAGCAACAACGATATAAGTGGAGTTATACCAATCAGCTGATTCAGGAACATCAGTCTGTTCTCCCCAAACCTGAGGTGAGGCAGGTGGTAAATCACAATACCAATCGTAGAAAGATAAACAAGCACCACCAATAAGAGATAAGTAGCGACTACCTGCCGCGTAACTAATCATCGACATAGCCGGGATAGGGGAGAAGCCTGCTATTCTATCCGGGCCATGCACTTTAATAGTATATATATTAGATGCGGCAATAATTTCAGAAACTTCTTCCCAATCAACACGTACAAAACCGCCTAAGCCACGAACAGCGGTATATTTTTTACGTTTTTCAGGATCTTCTTGAATGGCTGCCCAGGCTTCCACAGGGTCTTTACCAGCATCTCGCTCTTCTCTATATAAAGAAACTAAGCGCTCTCTAATTAAAGGGTGCTTAACACGCAGAGGGCTGTATAAATACCAGGAGAAACTCGCACCACGCGGACAGCCACGCGGTTCATGGTTTGGCATATCGGGTCGCGTTCGGGGGTAGTCCGTTGCTTGCATTTCAAAAGCAACTAAGCCATTTTTGACATGGATATTCCATGAGCAACTACCTGTGCAATTGACTCCATGCGTAGAGCGCACGACTTTATCAAAACGCCAGCGGTTACGATAACCGTCTTCCCATTGGCGATCTTCATTAGTCACTATGCCATGTCCTCCTGAAAAGGTTGACTGGACTTTTTTGAAAAAGCTTAGACGGTCTAAAAAATGACTCATCGTGGTTTTCTCCTGTTAATTTTGTTGTTATGTTGGGGCGCAGGCTTTAGCCTGCTTTATTTAAAGAAATGCAGGCTAAAGCCTGCGCTCCAAAATGTTACGGGTTATAAAATTCGCCATCTTTTCGAAGATAAAACCACCAATTGATCATAATACAAACCACGTAAAATGCAGCAAACCCCATTAAAGCTACTTCAGGTGTAGTCGCTTTAATTTGTTCGCCAAAAACTTTAGGAATGTAAAAAGCTCCGTAAGCCGCTACTGCAGAAGTCCAGCCTAGGACCGGACCGACTTGTTCTTTTGGAAAAACCATGGCAATCGTTCTAAAAGTTGAACCGTTACCAATCCCCGTTGCTGCAAATAAAAACAAAAAGATAATAAAGAAAGGGACAAAGTATTGTTCAGGAGTTGCTGAGTTGTAGGCGGCTTTCATGTAATAAGCAACGCCAGCAGCACAGATAACCATAACAAAAGAACAAACATGAGTAACCCACGCACCGCCAAACTTATCAGCGATCATGCCGCCGACAGGGCGAATCAACGCTCCAATAAAAGGCCCCATCCATGCATACATCAAAGCACTTGGTCCGTTAGGATTGGGTATATCATGATTCATGACACCATTAACCATAACATGCTGATAGCCAAAAATAACCTTGATCGCCAAAGGGAAACAAGCGGCAAAACCGATAAATGAGCCGAATGTCATAGTGTAAATAATACTCATTACCCAGGTATGCTTGTTATCAAAGATTTGATATTGACGGCCTAAACTTTCACCAATTTTACCAGGAATAATCTTTAACAATGAAACTGTTAAGGCGATAACAATAAATAATGCAATTTCTTTAGGTACTTTAAAACCAGAGCCATGAACAGATTCAGGTAGCATTAACCATAACCCAAAAACTGCACTGATAAATGCTATTACCAGCATTCCAGAGATCATACCAAAGCTAATAACGGGATGGTGTTTGTTAGGCGATACCTCTTCTGTACGAATATTATGCATACCAAACCAGCCAAAAAAGGCTAGAGGAATAAGAAATAATAACCAGATAAACCCCGCATTTTGGATATAAGTTTCAGTGCCTGCGGGTATTTTACCAACTAAGGTACCTGATGTGGCTTGAAGTACCATGGGATCACCCCCCAATGCACCAAATAAACCAAAAGTCATTGATAGAGGGATAAGAATTTGCATAGTGGTAACACCAAAGTTACCCAGTCCTGCATTAAGTCCTAACGCCAATCCCTGTACTTTTTTTGGGAAGAAAAAGCTGATATTCGACATGGAAGAAGCAAAATTGCCTCCTCCAAAGCCAGATAATAAGGCTAAAATCTGAAACACCCAAAAAGGTGTGTTTTGATCTTGTAGAGCAAGACCTGTTCCAAAGGCCGGTACCATTAATAAAGCAGTGGTAAAAACGATTGTATTACGCCCGCCACATAAGCGAATAAAAAAACTACTAGGTATTCGTAGAGTGGCACCCGTTAAACCTGCAATCGCCATTAAAGTAAATAATTGCGATTTTTCATAAGGAAAGCCAAGGTTTAGCATTTGTACGGTGATAATCCCCCAGTATAACCAAACAGCAAAACCACATAATAAACTAGGGATAGAGATCCATAGATTACGATTAGCTATTTTTTTGCCTTCAGACTCCCAAAACTCTTCGTCTTCGACATCCCACTTATGTAAATCAGACATATTTTTCCCTCTTGAAATATAAAATAATTCTTCCACAAATTATACGCTTTCTATCCCTATAAACATAGAGTTAATAGGGGATATGAGGTGTTAAATTAGTAGCATAATTATTGATAAAGTGTTTTTTTTTAGGTTACAATCAAATTATGGTTTAGATAGACTTAAGCCATGTTTTTTATTATGTAATTTAAAGGTATTGAAAATGGCAAAATATAAATGTAAAACTTGCGGTCATATTTATGATGAAGCGGCAGGTGATCCAAGAAATGGAGTTCCTGCAGGCACTGCTTGGGCTGATGTGCCTGATAGTTGGGAGTGTCCAAAATGTGGCGCAGCAAAAGTTATGTTTAACAAAGTCCTCGGCAGTTAAATATTAAACAGGCCAAGGATGGCCTTTTTTTAACCCCCCGTTCCAGGTTCTTAAATATCAAATTTAAGTTCTCTTCTCGCTTGTTTCCGTTTATTTCTTTAATCCCTTATCTACTAATATTATCCCTCTTTTGGCTTTTATAAATTAAGAAAAATCAGATCATTAATAGTCACTAATCATTGAATAATTAAAAAAATTTATTAAATTAGTATTGCATATGAAATACATAAGTATTGTTTTTGTATCATTTTAGCAATTAAAAAACAATAAAATAATAGACCTGTAACCCGCATATTTACTAATACATTAGAGTTTTTTAATGTTGTATGTTGTTTTTTTTGGTAAATAGTTGTTTTTTTGCAAATACATACTATAATTCCCGTTAATTATTAAAAATCATAGGGGAGTATAAATGTCTTCAGATAAAACTTTAAGTAAAATGGGTCATTTTAGCTTATCAGCTATTTCAGCTGCTATTTTGGCGGTCTCAGCTAGTGCACCTGCATCGGCTGGTATTAACGAAAATATTGAAAATGCACTTAAATTTGGTCAAGATGATGCAAAATATGGTCAAGTTAAACTGGATATTCGTTTGCGTTATGAGAATGCTGATACTCAACATACCACTAAAAAAACAGCAAATGCTTTTACTACACGGTTTAGAATTGGTTATTTATCGCCTAAATTCCAAGGGTTACAAGGATATGCGGAGTTTGAAGCGAATCAGGATATAGGACTTAATGACTATAGCAATAAAAGAAATGGAAGTGTTCGTAAAGGTGGGTTTGATACCATCCAAGACCCACAAGATACAGAGCTAAACCAGTTATGGTTAAGATATGATGGTATCCCAGATACTTCAGTTAAATTTGGTCGTCAAAGAATTAAACTTAACAATGATCGTTTTATCGGTAATGTTGGATGGAGACAAATGGAGCAAACATTTGACTCTGTTTTGCTAACTAATAAATCAATAGCTAATACAACAGTTAAAATTGGTTATATTGACCAGGTTAAGACGATTATTTCTACAACGGATGATATGTCTACACCTTTTATAAATATTGATTATGATATTGCAGGTATTGGTAAGCTAACGGCTTATAGTATTTGGATGGATTATAATGAAGCGGCAAAGGTAACTAAGTCTAACCAAACTTATGGTATTCGTTTAAACGGTGGCAGAAAAGTTACCGAAGATATTAAAGTACTTTATACCGTTGAATATGCACGCCAATCAGATTATGACCGTAATACTAATAATTATGAAGCAGACTACTATCATATCATTGGTGGTGCTTCCGCTTATGGTTTAACTTTTAAAGGTGCAATAGAGCAACTTGATGGTAGAGGTGAATCTGCATTCCAGACACCATTAGCAACCAAACATGGTTTTAATGGTTGGGCTGATATTTTTCTAACCACCCCGGCACAAGGTTTACGGGATGTGTATGGCTCAGCAGCAGCTACAGTTCAAGGTGTGAAATTTATGGGTGTTTATCATAATTTTTCTGATGATACTGGAAATAAGAGCTATGGTAATGAATACGACCTTATAATGACAAAGAAAATTGGTAAGCATTATTCATTACTCGCTAAATATGCAAATTATAATGCAGATCAACAAGGAAATGATACTCAAAAAATATGGATTCAAGGTGGAATTCACTTTTAAAGAACTTCTAAATAGTTGAGTTAAAAAGGGCTATTCAGGGTTGAATAGCCCTTTTTTATGCGTGATTATTTTAGAACATAAGCAACGAAACTTTCCTTACAGGTTATAGCTTTAGATAAGCCCTTACTTAAGTAAGGGCTGTTAATAGGTATATTGTTTTAATATGAAATTTTTTTTGCTAACTATTCAATGTTTTTTGTTAGTTTCCTGTGCAACTCCGGCACAAAGGTTTTATGACAAAGCAACAGAGTTTGGATTTAGTTCTCAAATAATAAAATCAAAAAAATTTCAGCATACAATATATCAAACTAATACACCTGTAAAAAATGGCGTGCTTGATGTTTACCTTGATGGTTATGGAACACCATGGATAAGAAACCGTTGGGTTGCCGCTGACCCAACAGCAAGAAATCCTCTAATTCTAAGGTTAATGAAACTGGATACGATGCCTTCCCTTTTATTAGGAAGGCCTTGTTATTATGATTTGAAGCATAGGGTTGGCTGTGACAATAAATATTGGACGTCACATAGATACTCCAGATTAGTGGTTGATAGTATGGTATCCGTTTTAAACCAATGGCTTGATAAGCATAAGTTTAAAAAAGTGGTGTTAATTGGTTATAGTGGTGGTGGAAGTTTAGCTATGTTAATAGCAGGCGATATACAAAAAGTGAGTAAGGTGGTGACCGTCGCAGCTAATTTAGATATAGCTGCCTGGAGTCACTATCATGGTTATTTAACCTTAAAAGAATCTTTAAATCCTGCAGATGAAATGCTTTTAAGCAAAAAAATAAAACAATATCATTTTGCTGGGCAGGATGATGCGGAGGTGCCCGCTAGTATTATTGAGGAATTTGCAAATAACCAAGGTAATGCATCTTTTTATAAAGTAGAAAAACAGGATCATGCTAGCAATTGGGAGAGTGTGTGGCTTTATATACTCTCTATAATTAACAAATAAGATAGAAAGTTGGCAACAGATTTCAAAGTTTTTTTATTGAAAGTATCTGTTGTATCTATAATACCTATTAAAGACAGATAATTTTTTTCTAAGATAGTTTCAATCAGTCTAAATAATAAATTTAATATTAGCTGCTTGAGAATGAATGAGCATAATTTACGGCGGATTAAAGATGAAAAAACTAATTTTACTCACGGCTATTGTTTTAATAGGATGTCAACCGGTAAGAGTTGATGAAGCCAATTATTTAAAAGCCACAGAAGGTTATAGCGCGGAAGATACCAATAAATTATTTGTAGTTGACTGTTTGTTACCTTCTCAAATTCGGAAGTTGGGTAGTCAAGTGACCTACTTAACAGCAAGGCGGCCCATTAAAACTACCGCAGGTAATTGTGAAATGAGAGGGGGAGAGTATGTGGCTTATGATCGTAGTAATTATGCCAGTGCTTTAAAAGTCTGGTTACCACAAGCTAAAAGTGGTGATGTTAAGGCACAGGTGATGGTGGGGGAGATTTATGAAAAAGGTTTAGGGAGTATGGCAGACCCCGCTATGGCTTTTATGTGGTATAAAAAAGCTGCGTTAAAGGGGGACTCTAATGCGCAAATAAATTTAGGTCATTTATATGAAAAGGGCTTGGGGGTAAAAAAGAATTTACCTAAAGCACTAAACTGGTATAGAAAAGCTTCAGGTCTAGAAAATACGGATTTAGAATTTGCCTCAGTTACTGAAACTAATGTGGCTGCTAGTTATGAACAGAAATTACAAAAATTAAGAGATATATCTGCTAATTATCAGCAACAGGCAAATGCTTTACGAGTGAAATTAAACCAATCGCAAAAAAAATATAACCGTCAAAAAAATAAGTTACAACAGTTTAAGAAAAAGCTAGAGCACACTCAAAAGATATTAAATCAAGAAAAAAATAGTAGTAATGGTGATCTGAGTAAAATAAGAAAACTTAAATTTGAATTACAAAGTAACCAGGCTTCTTATCAGGCACAAAAAATAAAATTAGCAGAAATACACCAAGATAATTTGCAAGCAAGTTCTATATACCACAAACAATTGAAGAGCTTTAAACAGCAATTAAAAATTAGCGAAGAGGATTATTTTGATATTTTTGTTCAAATTAAGCGCGAAATGAAGAATATTGAGGCAAATGCTAAAACGGCTAAGTCAACACAAGATAAGTTATCTGTTGAACAAATGCGCAATAAACTTAAGACAGAAAAAGCCAATTTGTTAGCACTAGGCAAACAGATAAAACAATTAAAGAAAAATATTACAGAAACTTCTAAAATTACTACTAGTTTGGAAAATGAGGGTGGTAAGCGAATACAGTTTGCGCAAGCAGGAATAGAAATTATTGAACCTGCTATGATACTAACAAGAGGCATACCTAGCTATCAATTAAGATCGATTACAGCAAGTAAAAAAGTGATAGGTAGAGTTTCTTACCCACAAGCTTTGCAATCTTTAACGGTTAATGGAATTTCAACAAAAGTTGATGATAAAGGTGTGTTTCATGCCATGGTTGATATTAAGAATGAATTAAATGCTGTTGAAATTATTGCCAATTATAATAAAACTAAAAAGCCTAGTGTAATAAGCTTTAATTTGTTGGCAAAAGGGCAGTTTGAAAATTATATTGATTATGCAGCTCCTACTAATGCCATTGCAAAGTCATACCCTTCAATTGATTTTGGTCGTTTTTATGCCTTGATTATTGGCAATAAAGACTATAAACAATTAAGTACTTTAAAAACTTCAGTCAGTGATGCTAAAGCTGTGGAACAGATTTTGAGCACTCAATATGGCTATAAAACAACTTTACTAATTAATGCAAATAGGCATCAAATGATGACTGCTTTTGATGGCTTACGTAAGAAGCTTACTGAAAAAGATAATTTATTAATTTATTATGCTGGACACGGTGAAATAGACAAGTCAGATAATAGTGCTTATTGGTTGCCCACAGATGCAGAGCCTGATAATACGGCTAACTGGTTGTCAAGCTATAGTATTACTCAGTTTATTAACATTATTAATGCCAGACATATTTTGGTGGTGGCTGATTCATGTTATTCAGGTGCTATGACACAAAGATCTATCGCACGCTTACCAGATAAAATATCAGAAGCCAAACGCAAAAAATGGCTTCAATTTATGGTTAACAGAAAAGCTAGAACAATAATGACATCAGGAGGGGTCAAGCCGGTACTTGATTCTGGTGGTGGGCAGCACTCGGTTTTTGCTAAAGCATTTTTAACTGCATTAAGAAATAATACAGGATTGATGGAAGATTATGAATTATATAGAAAGGTAGAAAGTAATGTCCGACGAACCGCTTCCTTGGTTGGGTTTAATCAACAACCTCAGTATTCTGCAATGTTACATTCTGGACATCAGGGTAGCCCTTATTTTTTTGTTAGCAAAGGCCTTTAGTTATACGGGTTAATTATGAGTTCCTCTAAAAATAATGAATTAGATGATGCAACCGTTATTCAGCGTCCCAACAATAGGGGTAATGATGAAACGGTTATTAATATTAATTCATCGGTTGATGATGCGACAGTTGTTCAACAAAAGCACAGTATCCACACGGAACAACAGGAGCAAAAAACTGCTGTTATGCATGATATAAATATGGCTTCTGCTGCAAATGTATCTATAACCTTAAGTGTTGGTTCTATTTTACAACGACGTTTTGTGTTGCAGGAAGTGTTAGGTAGTGGAGGGATGGGTACGGTTTATAGAGCAACAGATTTACGTCGACAGGAAGCTCAAGATCAACAACCTGATGTGGCTATTAAAGTTTTAAATAATGAATACAGGGATGACCCTGAATTATTTATCGCCTTACAAAGAGAAACTAAAAAAACCCAATTATTAGCACATCCAAATATTGTGACTGTTTATGATTTTGATCGTGATGGTAGCAATGTTTTTATGGTAATGGAGTTGTTAGAAGGAAAGTCCCTATCTCAATTTATCAGGGAAGATTGCGTAGGTGGAATGGCTTTTAAAAAAGCTAATAGAATAATCAGAGGGTTGGCTTTGGCATTAGCCTATGCGCATAACAATAATATAATTCATTCAGACTTTAAGCCTGGTAATGTTTTTATCACGAAAGATGAACACGTTAAAGTATTGGATTTTGGCATTGCCTGTGCCGCAGTACGCAACGAATTAGAACATGATGATACGGTCTTTAATGCGCGTGATTTGGGGGCTTTAACTCCTGCATATGCAAGTTTGGAAATGATACAGGGTAAAGACCCCGATCCATCAGATGATGTTTATGCATTAGCTTGTGTTTGCTATGAAATCCTAAGTGGAAAACATCCCTACGGAAAACTTTCAGCGGAAAAAGCCTTGGAAGTGGGCCTGGAAGTACCAGTGATTAAAGGGTTAAACCGTAGACAGCAAAATGCTTTGAACCGTGCTTTAGCACTAACCCGAGAACAACGTACGGCAACTGTAGGTATGTTTCTTGATAATATAGAACCTCAAGTTTTCTGGCCAAAGTTGTTGATTGCTATGTTAGTTATAGGGAGCCTGGGTTTTGTTGCTAGTTATTACTATGTTTTTAATGAGTTGGATATTGTTGATGACTCAATAATTAAACTTTCTGATGAACAAAAGTTAGCGGTTAAAGATTTTTTAGAGCTAGCTGATATTCATTTTGAAGTTGGGTATTTAACAGCTCCTTCAGGCAGTAATGCTTTATGGGCTTATCGGCAAGTCTTAACTATAGATCCTTATAATAAAGATGCCAAAAAAGGTTTAAAGAAAATTGCGAGTCTTATTCAAAAAAAGGCGTTTGAATTATATGACTCAGGTAATTACAAAGCAAGTTTAATGAAGGTTGAAGAAGGTTTAGAAGCTGTTCCAAAAGATGAATCTTTATTAAACTTAAAAAATCAAATTTTAAAAGCAGCCGTTTTAAATTAAAAGGTTTTGTGAAGTTGTATCTTCGTAGGAGCGGCTTTAGCCGCGACATCTATAGTTTTGTAGGGCAGACTTTCAGTCCGTAAAACTGAAATAAACTGTCTCTATGGCGGACTGAAGTCCGCCCTACAGTTTAAAGCCTATAAAAAACAGGGTAAAGTAGATATGTTTCTTTTTTGCACTTTAAAAGTCAAACCTCACGCCTAAATTAACAGATTGTGAAGAAATATATCTCATAGCAATACGGTTATCGTATTGTATAAACGCAGAGCTACCGTACGGTAATTGAACTGATACTGACGCACTTATATTCATATAATCTCGGTCTGGTTTATCAGTTTGAATGGTAAAACCATTGTTATTGGAACTAACAAAATCAGCATTAATAATTCGACTATTATTTTGGTATTGATGCTCCCATTCCAGTATCAATTGAGAACTAAATACACCGAGGGAAGTACTTGTTACCTTGGATGCTACTACACCAATATCAGTAGTTAATGAATTCATGCTTTGAGCATTATAGTTTATGTTTAAGCCTAAATCAGCACCATATTCTTGAGAAGCATTAATATTGTTATGAGTATATTCAGTACTTCCTCTTATACCAAAACTCCATTCCTGATAGGGAATGTCATATCCCATATTAATGTTGAAATTACTTTGTAATCCATCAGCATTACTGCTAGCAACCGTATTAACACTCCCCACAGCATCAATATAATTAATGTTTCGATTGGTGTGGTACTGGTTATAAGCACCGCTGACCATTAAATCAACATACCAGTTATCGGTTAAATTGATTGAACCAAATCCAGTTAAACTATAATTATTGAGCGCTTGGTTGCCGCCTTGTGCTGCAAATTGTGTGGTGGCATTACTGTAGCCCACCGCAAGTCCCAATAATAAACGCTGACTCATCCGGTAATCAACTCCTCCGGTAAAACCATAAGAATTAGAATAAAAACCACGTTCCAATAGAGAGGTTTCACGGTCAGTAAAATTAAACTGGGCATTTAAAAATGCGCCCAACTGACTTTGCAGGCTATCACCTTCATAACTATTCTCGCTTGCATTTACTACATTGTTATAATAAGGAAATTTCATGGCTAGGATATTAATTGGCAGAGTATTACCATTAAAGAGCATGGCTAATTTTTGATAATTTTGAAAGCCTCCCATACCTGAAGTTTGTGTTCTATTTGCCATAAGACGCTGAGTAATATTGGCACTTTGAATCTGGCTGGTGATATTAGATGTTGTTTCTATTGCCGCTTGCTGTTGTGGTGCGATTTCTGCTAAAGCTTTTTGATACACAGCAGTTCCACCTGGTTGACTCAACAAAGGTGTCAGCCTATTCAGAGCTGCTTGTGGTATAACTTTACTAACAGGTAGGAGTGGTGAATCGGGAGGTAATACTTCATTTATTTGCAAGTTTAGCTTTGTCCCATCATTAACAACAGTACAACTTATATTAAAGGGTAAATTATTACAAAATACATTGCTAAATTGATTGTTAATACTCTGAGCCGCAATCAAATTAAACTGGTTACCTATTGCTGGTACAAAGCTGTTAATTAATTTGATATCAAGCACACCGCCTAGTGTTACATTGCCACTTGCATCAATGGCATCATATTGAGTGCCTCGTGTTAAACCCCCTAACTCCATGGTTAATGTATTGCTGTTAGCAAAGGTGATATTTTGTGCAGTAATCAAAGCTGGACTATTTCCTGGTGAATAACTGCCGGCAAACGTGATATGACCAAGATACCCCCCCGACCCTGAAACGACACCCAATAAACTAAGGCCAGGACCCAAATCTAAAATAGTCCCATTATTTATCAAAGTACCTCCAAAATTGCCGCTACTAAAAGCTAACCCCCCTGTTTGATTATGAGTGGTGCCTTGATAGGTATTATTACCTGCAAGTGTTAAATTACCATTTCCTATTTTAACCAGGCTACCGCTACCACTTATATTTCCTGCATAAGTTCCATTTCCAGTCTGATCAAAAACAAGCTGAGCGTTATTAAGTATATTACCTTGTAAACTGCTGCTATTACCTTGCAAAATACCCGTGTTTACGGTG
>VAPK010578212.1_pt1 | contig 11989 bp, 10 predicted proteins | sample 3395031 | NCBI WGS metagenome assembly VAPK01 (sample SAMN08290443, study PRJNA428436) | hydrothermal vent metagenome | isolation source: Deep-sea hydrothermal vent chimney 1 | place: Pacific Ocean: Juan De Fuca Ridge | reverse complement strand
TTTAATTACATTATACGATAACAATAAAATTGTTGCGTAGTTGTTGAGGGGGTTCGCTTTACTCTACCCATCCTACAGTAATAATTAAAGATGAAAGTCCGTAGGATGGGTAGAACGATAGTGAAACCCATCATCCTTATACTGCCGCCAGTTGCACAGCCTCATCCACGTCCACGGCGACCAGACGCGAGACTCCCGGTTCATGCATGGTCACGCCGGTCAGTTGCTGGGCGACTTCCATCGTCACTTTATTATGTGTGATGAAAATAAACTGGGTCTGCTCTGACATTTCCCTGAGCATGTCACAGTAACGCGAAACATTGGCGTCATCCAGCGGCGCATCGACTTCATCCAGCATACAGAAGGGTGCCGGATTGAGTTCAAAAATCGAAAACACCAGGGCCACGGCTGTCATCGCCTTTTCGCCACCAGAAAGCAGTTGAATGGTGCTGTTGCGTTTGCCTGGCGGTCGCGCCATCAAGGTCACACCGGTATCCAGTAAATCATCACCAGTCAGTTCAAGGTAGGCATGGCCACCGCCAAATAGACGCGGAAACAAACGTTTGAAGCCCGCGTTAACCTTGTCGAAGGTTTCTTTGAAACGAGTTCGTGTTTCCTTATCGATCTTGTGAATCGCAGCCTCCAGGGTTGTCAGTGCTTCGCTGAGATCCTCGTTCTGTGCATCCAGATATTGCTTGCGCTCAGACTGCTGTTCAAACTCCTCGATGGCAGCCAGATTGATGGCTCCAAGTCGGGAAATTTTCTGCGCCAGTGCTTCGACATTTTCCTGCCACTGCGCTTCTGCGGCTTCTTCCGGCATGTCTTGTTGTAACTGCGTCAGCTGAAAACCAGATTCACCAATCTGCTCTTCCAAGGTTTGCCGACGCACCTTGACTTCCTGCATACCAATGCGAATTTCTTCCAGCACATGCCGCACGGCTTCCACCGCCTGTTCGGCCTGGCCACGCGCATCTTCCAGTTGCCGCAGTTCGTGCTCAATGTTTTCGACGATAGCGCGGGCTTCCTGCATTTCGCTTTCTACCCCGACCCGGCGTTCAAGCATCTGTTCCAGCTCGGCTGCCGCTTCAGCCAGCGGCACTTCGCTTTCACTCAAGGCCGCCTGTAATTCTTCCCGACGACTGGATAGCTGGCCGATCTGGCTCTGCATACGCTGCAGTGCCTGTTCGGTAGAGTTAAGTTCAGTCCGCAGAGTCTGGGCGCGGATCTTGATTTCCTGCGCTGCATGCCGATCATCCTGCGCCTTGCTGCGTACCCGCTGCAAGCTTTCCTTGCGTTGATCACGTAAGGCAATCAGTTCGTTGCGCTGATTCTCTAGCCCGCTCATGAGATCCAACGCTAGCTGCAAACGTCCACGCGCAGTCTGCAGCTCGATAGTATCGACTTCGGCTTCTTCGCGAGCTTCCTGCATTTCCTGCTGCAAGTTTTCCTGGCGGGATTTAATCTGCTCGATACGAGCGTTACGTGCACTAAGTTCAGAACGATTATCCGCCAGCGCACGATTGGCCTGATTGAATTCGGTCTGGGTGCTATCGCGACTGTATTCCACTTGCTGCAGTTTTTCGCGTTCCGCCTCAAGTTGCGCTTGTAGATTCTGGACAATCTGCTGCTGCGCTTCAATCTCTGCCGCCAGGGTTTTAAGCTCATGCTCTCGGCGTAATACCCCGGCCTTCTCGTCGGTATCGCGCACCACCCGCAACCAGTTGGCACCCAACCAGATGCCATCCTGCGTTACGATGGATTCACCATCAACTAGCTGGCTGCGCAAAGTTAATGCTTCATTCAGTGTTTCTACGGCATAAATACCACCCAGCAAGGGTGCCAGCGACCAGGGTGCCGAGACTTTGTCAATCAGCGGTGTCGCCTTGCTATATTCGGCCGCCGTCACATTGGCAGAAATATCGAACAGATTCAGGCTGCCTTCTTTTAGATCATCAAGCATTGATACCAGAGGATCGACTTCAGAAACACAGACTGCTTCAAGATGGCCCCCCAATACACATTCTACTGCCTGCTCCCAGCCCGTTGTGACCTCCAGCTCTTCCGCCAGGCGTGGCGCATCCTGCAATTGCTGACCCTGTAGCCATTCGCTGACAGCGCCTTTTTCCTTACCCAGAGCCGCCTGTTGCAGGGCTTCCAGCGAGGCGCTACGACCATGCAGGTTCTGTAATTGACTGCGAGCCTGATCCAGCTGGCTGTTCAGGGAATGATCTGATTCACGCAAGCTGCGGATCTGCTGCTGCTTTTCGCTTAGTAAAACCTGTTGCTGTTGCACCTTGGCCTCTATTTCGGCCTGTTGCTGCTGCAGTTGTTCCACTTCCTCCTGCAACTGCTCTGGCGACTGCTGCCCCAGTTCCTGTTGTACCTTTTCTAGACGCTGCTGCAGGCGTGAAAGTTTCTGCTCCAGATGCATGATCCGGGTGCGTTCTACTTCTGCCTGTTGTGCCGGCTCGGCGGCCTGCTGGTTGAAAGCTTCCCATTCCGTCTGCCAACTTTGCATGGCTTCTTCGGCCTCTGCTAGCTGCTGTGCAGAAAGACTTTCACTTTCTTCAAGCTGCTGCAGTTGCGGTTCCAGTTGTCTCAGTTGCGCCTGTATTTCTTCAATCCGTTCTCTGTCTGCCGCCTGATGACCCTGGGCTTCCTGACCGTCTTTTTCCAGTTGTGCCAGATCTCGCTGCTGCTGTTGACGGCGCTCTTTGGCGTGTTGCAGGGTTTGCTCCAGTCGCGCGATATCGGCACCGACACTGTAGAAACGGCTCTGTATTTCGTTGAATCGGTCGTGGCTTTCGCTGTGCAGGCTGCGTTGCTTTTCGATCTCAGCCTCTATATTTCGCTGATTGGCGATAGCTGATTCCTGCTCCGTTTCCTGCTCACGGATGCGGTTTTCCGCCACCTCGGCCTGCTCATTCAGCACTGCCCAGCGCAAAGCCTGCAACTGCGCCTTCATCAGACGTTCTTCTTCTCGCAAGATCTTGTAACGTTCAGCCGTACGTGCCTGACGCTGGAGACGATTCAACTGTTTATCCAGTTCTTCACGCAGGTCGCTGAGCCGCTCCAGATTCTCACGCGTGTGGCGCATACGGTTTTCGGTCTCGCGGCGACGCTCCTTGTATTTGGAAATGCCGGCGGCCTCTTCCAGGAATACACGTATTTCTTCCGGTTTGGCTTCAATGATGCGTGAGATCGTACCCTGCTCGATAATCGAGTAACTGCGCGGCCCCAGCCCGGTACCCAGAAATATATCGGTAATATCACGGCGGCGGCAGCGGCTGCCATTAAGATGATAGAGCGACTGGCCATCTCGGGTCACAGTACGCTTGATAGCAATTTCGTTATACTGGGCATACTGGCCGCCTACCGCCGCATCGGTATTATCAAACACCAGTTCGACCGTAGCCTGGCCCACCGGCTTACGGCTGGAAGAACCATTGAAAATGACGTCGGCCATGGAATCGCCACGCAGATGCCTGGCCGAGGATTCCCCCATGACCCAGCGTACCGCATCAATAATATTGGACTTACCGCAGCCATTGGGACCCACCACACCAATCAACTGGCTAGGCAGCGGCACGGTGGTAGGATCGACGAAGGATTTGAATCCCGAGAGTTTTAGTTTGGTGAGTTGCATGGGCGCTAAGATACAAGATTGAAGGGCAAAGACACAAGGAAAAAGGGACAAGATTCCCAGTGCCGGCCAAAGGCAGCAGGGCAAAGGCTGCGTCTTTCCTTGTATTTTTCCCCTTGTATCTTGTATCTCTAATCTTGTATCTTAGCGTCCATGTCAACTCAACCCAGCAAAACACTCGAAACGTTTGAAAATCCGATGCCGGAACGGGATTACACCATCCGCATCGATATTCCTGAATTTACCTGCCTGTGCCCAAAAACCGGCCAGCCGGACTTCGCTACCCTGCACCTTGAGTACGTACCGGATCTGCTCTGCGTTGAACTCAAGGCGTTGAAGCTCTATGTCTGGGCCTACCGTGAGGAAGGCGCCTTTCACGAAAAAGTCACCAATACTATCCTTGACGATCTGGTCGCCGCCTGTGCGCCCCGCTTCATGCGCCTGACGGCAAAATTCAATGTTCGCGGCGGTATTTACACCACCGTAGTGGCCGAACATAAAAAAACCAGTTGGGTCGCCCCCGAAATCATCCACCTGCCTTGAGTTCCCCGCTTTTTCTTGGTCTTGATATCGGCACCTCTGGCTGTCGAGGCATCATCATTGATAATGCCAATACCCCCATCGCACAGCGTAGCGTCCCCCTGCCTGCCCCGATACACCAGGGTAAAACTATCGAACAGGATGCGGAAGTCTGGTGGCAAGTGGTTATCAAGGTACTCACCCGGTTATTCACTGACGTTGATCCCGGCCAAATCAAAGCCATCGCTATTGATGCCACATCAGGCAGCGTCCTGCTCTGCGACCATAATGGCCAGCCCCTGCATCCGGCACTGATGTATAACGACGCCCGCGCCCAGGATGAAGCCGCCCGCATTCACGAAACAGCCCCCCCTGAAGCAGCGGCGACCACTTCCGCCAGTTCCGGACTGGCCAAGCTGCTGTGGCTGCAAAAACAGGGCTTCAGTAACCGGGCGCACTATTTTATGCACCAGGCCGACTGGATCAGCGGCAAACTCAGTGGCCGCTTTGGCTTCAGTGATTTCAACAACAGCCTGAAAAGCGGTTACGATGCACAAAACCAGTGCTGGCCCGCCTGGCTGGATACGCTGGAGGTTAAACGTGACTGGCTGCCCAAGGTCTGCCCTCCCGGTAGTCCCGTTGCGCCTGTCAGTGCCGATATCGCTCAACATTTTGCTTTAAACAAAGACTGTCTACTGGTAGCCGGTACCACCGACAGCACCGCCGCATTCCTCGCCACCGGTGCCAGCCAGCCTGGTGAAGCAGTCACTGCACTGGGTTCAACCCTGGTGCTGAAGATCATCAGCCAAAAACCGGTCGCGGCAGCAGAATACGGGATTTACAGCCAGCCGTTACCAAATTTCGACGGCGGCGATAGTTCCCCTCTTCACTGGCTTTGCGGTGGCGCGTCCAATAGCGGTGGCGCGGTACTGCGCCAGTATTTCAGTGATGCGCAAATGGCCGAAATGCAAACCCGGCTCGATCCCCACCAGCCCACCGGGCTGGATTACTATCCCCTGCCCCGCCGCGGTGAACGCTTTCCCGTCAATGATCCCGATCAGTCACCCCGGCTGACGCCGCGTCCCGAAGATGATGCACAATTTTTCCAGGGCATGCTGGAAGCGCTGGCGCGCATCGAAACAACTGGGTATAACCGGCTGCAGCAGGCCGGTGCGCCGAAACCTGTTTGTATTTACAGCAGTGGTGGCGGCAGTCGAAATCCTGCCTGGCGAAAAATCAGGGAACAAATGATGCAGATCCCGGTACTAACAGCTGTACAGACCGAGGCCGCCTACGGCGCCGCCCTGCTAGCCCGACATGGCTGGCAACAATTAAGAGGTTGATGGGTTTCGCTCCGCTCTACCTATCCTACTCTTTTTTTGAATTTTCTCTCGTTCCCACGCTCCTACGTGGGAATGAATACCCGAATCAGCGGATCGATTGATGTCTGGATTGCCACGCGGGAGCGTGGGAACCAGAAATGATTGCGCAGCGATAAGGGAGATGGTATCTACTCTTTTTGCCCTCCTGTAGGATGGGTAGAGCGGAAGCGAAACCCATCATTTATTCGACAATTTAACGGAACAATAAAAATGATAAGCAACCCTTTGACGGGCACCACCTATCTGCTGAAAGGCCTGCGCTTGCTCAACAAACCCGGTATCCGATCTTTTGTCATCATTCCCCTCCTCATCAACAGCCTGCTGTTTGCTGGCCTGATCTGGTTTCTCGGCAATGAGTTTTCCGGCCTGATGGAACATTGGCTGCCGGTCCTGCCCGACTGGTTGAGCTGGTTAAGCGGCCTGTTATGGCTACTGTTCGCCATAGCTGCTCTAATCGTACTGTTTTTTGCTTTCACCCTGCTCGCCAACCTGGTTGGTGCCCCATTCAACAGTTACCTATCGGCGGCGGTTGAAAAACAATTGACTGGACAGATTCCTGAAGATACTACTAGTTTTCTGCAGATACTTAGCAAAACTCTGGCGAGCGAACTAAAAAAAATCCGTTATTTCATCCTCTGGGCTATTCCTCTTTTTATTCTCAGTTTTATTCCCGTGGTTAATCTATTCACACCGGCACTGTGGCTGCTATTTGGCGCCTGGATGATGAGTCTGGAATATGCTGACTATCCCCTGGGTAATCAAGGCCTGGGGTTTGTGGAAATTCGTCGCCAACTGAAAGAAAAAACCTTGCTGTCTCTGGGTTTTGGCGCAACAGTCATGCTGGCCAGCATGATTCCTGTATTTAATTTTCTGGTCATGCCCGCCGCCGTGGCAGGAGCCACGGTTATGCGAATTGAACAATTTCCCGATCTAAGCCATTGACGTCTAGCAAAGCTCAATAATAGTAAAATTAGCTCCTCCACCCTTTAAAACAAGTATTCAGATGAAAAATAACCAAACCCGTATGTCTTTACGCCTCCATGACTTCGTACTGTTTGCCATTATGGGCATTCTGGCCGGCTGTGGTCTTATTTATGAATACCTGCTCTCTCATTATGCCGGTCGTGTGTTAGGCGCAGTTGAGCAAGTCATCTTTGCCATGATTGGCATTATGATTGTATCCATGGGCATTGGCGCCTTTGCTGCGCGTATTTTTAAATCCTATTTTAACGCCTTTGCCTGGCTCGAAGTCACTATCGCCTTAATCGGTGCCAGTTCGGTTTTGGTTTTAGCCGCAACCACCGCGCTGGCCAATTTATTTCCGCAGATCCTGATGCAAACATTTTCTTTGCCGCCTGATCTGATCCCGCGTGGTGGCATGATTACCTGGGCAAGTAATATTGCCTCCGTGATGCCTTATATCGCCGGTTTTATTTTAGGTTTTTTAATCGGCATGGAAATCCCGTTAATAGCCAATATACGTGAAGAGCTTTATGGCGAACATATCAAGCATAATACTGGCTCGATCTATGGTGTAGATTATATTGGCGCAGGCATTGGCGCGGCTATCTGGGTGCTGTTCATGTTAAACATGCCGCCAGCCATTGCTGCCGTGATAACCGCCAGCGCCAACTTGCTGGTCGGCTTGTTGTTTTACCTGGTATATAGAAAACGCATTCGTTTCGGTGCACTAGTGATCGCGGCGCATGTTCTGGTGGGTATCATTATTGCGGTCATAGCAATAAACGGAACAACCTGGGATAACGCCATGGAGGACTTGCTTTATAAAGACAAGGTTATTTTCAGTTATAACTCAAAATACCAGCACGTTACTATTACTGAACGTATTATGGATCCGGCCAAGCCAAAAATCATATCCTTATTCATTAATGGTCGTTCACAATTCGCCAGTAATGATGAAAAAATATATCATTCCATGCTGGTAGCGCCGGTTATGAATGCGTCCGCCCGGCATGACCATATATTAATTATTGGCGGCGGCGATGGACTCGCCTTGCGTGAAGTTTTACGCTGGCAGCCAAAATCGGTTGATCTAATTGATATTGATAAAACCATTGTTGATTTCTTTACCATCCCCTATATTGAAAATGGCAAGGAAATTAACAAGCCCCTACTGAAATTAAACCAACATTCCTTTAGTGACCCACGCGTGCATACACACTTTGGTGACGCCTTTATCAAGGTGGATAAACTCATACGTGAGGGACGCCTGTACGATAGTATTATCGTGGATTTACCTGATCCCAGCCATCCGGATTTAAATAAACTATATTCCGCTCGCTTTTATGCCAAACTTAAAACATTATTGACGGGTGATGGTGCACTGGTGGTGCAATCCACCTCGCCTTATCATGCCAAAAATACCTTTTTATGCATTGGCAAAACCGTCCAATATGCAGGCTTCATGCATGTCGAGCAATATCATCATAATGTCCCCAGCTTTGGCGAATGGGGCTGGACTATTGCCACCAAAAACGGCCTCTCCGCCCGCGCCAGAATTGCACAAAAAGATAAGCTGGAAATAGACGATGGCTGGTCAACCAAAGGCGTCATACTGGCTGCATTTGAATTTAATAAACATTATTTTGAACATCTCGATACTATAAAAGTCAATAGAATTAACAATCAGGCCGCCTATCAGTACCATCTGATCGATTGGGAAAAGCAACAGGGCATTTATGTAATCGGAAAATAGTTGACATAATATGTCCTTAAGACATATTATGTCTTTGTGCTGGATATTTGGAGGAAATATGAGCAACAAGAAACTGGAACAATTGATGACCGAGTTAGCTGATAATCAATTATCAGATGGCGCAAACCTTTCGATTGAAATGTTTGACGGTGAAAATGCGGTCGCTTGTATCAAGGTAGAAGAACGCGATGAATTTCCCATCTATATGACTGTCGATGAAGGACAAATATTGTGTATTACTTATTTATTTGGTGAGGATCAGGTTGATCAGGACAAACGTGCAGCATTGGCCGAAGGTATGTTGCTGATGAATGTTTCGATACCCTTATCGGCTTTTTCAAAAATTGGCAATCAATACATTATGTTTGGCGCCCTGTCGCCGGAATCCAGTATTGACGAAATATTAAATGAAATTGAGACATTAAGTGACAATGTACTGGAAGCAGTTGATGCCTTGAAAGACTATCTTAAGGAGGCGGTATAAGCCATGAGTATTTTTAAAAAATTAGTTACAGCCGTACGCGGTGGCGCCACTGAAGTTGGCGAAGCCATTGTTGACACTCAAGCCATTCGTATTCTGGAGCAGGAATTGCGCGATGCCAAAAAAGCCCTGAATGATGCAAAAACCAATTTAACCGCTATTATGGCTGAAAAGATGGGCATTAGCCGAAAGGTAAAAGAGCTGTCTGAAAAAATCAAAGAGCATGAAGCTTATGCCATGCAAGCACTGGATAAAGGCGATGAAAGTCTGGCTACTGACATTGCCAATAAAATTGCTGAATTCGAATATGAATTAAACATTCAGCAAGGCATTCTTGATGGCTATGAAAGCAAAGTAACCAGCCTGAAGAAAATGATTCGCCAGACCGAGCGCAATATTCAAGCTATGGACCGTGAAATTTCAGTGGTTAAAACCACCGAAAAAGTTCAAAAAGCAAATGATCTGGCAGCCGCTAAATTTTCAGGCTCGAATTCATCTCTGCGCAGTGCCACAGATTCACTTGAACGCATCAAGGCTCGTCAGCAAAAACGTGAGGACCAGGCAGCAGCCGCGTTGGAATTGGAATCGGAAGATAAAGGCGATGATCTGCAGGCCCGCTTAAAAAATGCAGGTATAGTTGATTCTGCAAGTTCAGGTTCATCAATTCTTGAACGTTTGAAGAAACAAAAAGAGAATAGTTAACAATGGGATTGTTTAAATCCATATTTGGCGGTGGCGATTCGCCACCGCCTTCGGCTAAAATCGAATCTCCCAAAGATTTAAACGTGGGGGATATGTTGAAAATGGAATTTTCTGATCAAACGCTGGTATCAGGGCAAACATTAAAAGTAGCTGAACAGTTATTTTATGATCTGAGCGCAGTCGAAAAGTGCAAAATCGTATCCATCATGGAAGGAGCCGATCAGCGTGTCCTACTATCTACCAGCACGGTAAATCCAGAACGACCGCTTGAACTTGCGGTTTTGATATTACCCGAAACAGTATTCAAGATTTTTAAACGCAAAAAATTTGTCGCCATTTTTGAAGAACCCGATAATACCGATCACCGAATTAGTCGCAAGATCTCTGCTGACGAACTAAATGAACTGCAAGGTTTTGTCGGTGATTCCTATTTTCAGGAACGTACCAATGAAGCTTATCGCAGCAAAAAGGATTGTCGCAAGGAAAGCATGCTTGATTCTGATTGGTCGGCTTTTGATTACAAATTAATGGTCTCCGATGACCGACAACATGCGGTTCGTATTGAGGTCTTTGATGGTGGCCGAACCGATGTTTATTTGATCGCCTATTTGAGCTTAAATAAAATAGAAGAGTACTGGCCCGCTTAGTATGCCCGCAAAGAAAAAAATCCCCCAATCCTGGACAAAATCAAACAACAGCATCCGTGCTGTTCAGGTCATATTCGAGTTAGAACAGGCACAGTCCAAAAGCTTACGCATCAAGGCCATTGAAAAAGATTTAAGCCCGTCAGATTATATTCGTGACATCATTGGCCTGCCGCGAAAAAAACCCATTCGCCCCCGTCTAAGCATCAGCTTATCAGAAGATGATTATAAGACCCTGGCCAAACGCTACCGGCTAGATCCAGAGGCCAAAAATAAAATCCGGGAATGCATCAAAAATGAACTCATAAAGACCACTAAACGTTAAATTTTATTGCATCATCAAACGAAAAGTAAGAAAAAAATCACCGATAAGCTTATCCCGCAGAGGCTTAGCCGGAATCTAATAGCATAAAACACTAGATTCCAGTCAAGAACATGCCGAAGTGACGGAAATTATCGTATAATCGACAATCTCATTAGATAAATTAGCCATTGGTGCAAATGGATAAAGATATACGTTATGCATTTTATATTACGTTATTTGTTAAGAAAACGTGGCCACCTAAAATACAAGGCACAGCATAACTTAATTCATTCGATTATAAAATCGAGCTTACTGTTAGCGGTTATTTTTGTCTTGCACATTACATTAATGATGCATTACGAAGGCTTAAGCCTGGGGGATGCCACCTGGTTGACCTTTACCACGGCCACCACAGTGGGCTATGGCGATCTTTCAGCCCACACCCCCCAGGGGCGTATTGCAACTGTTTTATTACTCTATCTTGCTGGTATTTTTATACTGGCTAAAGTTGCTGGCGATTATTTTGATTACCGACTCGAAGTCCGGGATAAAAAAAACAAAGGTCAATGGAGCTGGAGAATGAACGATCACATTGTTATTTTAAATACCCCCTCATATTCTGGTGAGCGTTACCTGCAACGGCTTATTCAACAATTCAGAGCCTCCAGCTATTATGCGGACGTGCCAATATATCTACTGACCCGTCAGTTTCCAAACGGGCTACCCAGCTTTATTGCAGAATTTAACAAGGTTATGTATTACAATGGCAACCCAGGTAACCCAGAGGATTTAAAAGCCGTATATGTCGACAAGGCCCGAGATATCATTGTGCTTACCAAAGACGAAAATGATGAAAGCTCGGATGGGCGAACATTTGATATTTTACACCGCCTGCAAGATCTCAAGGTTAAAGCCAGCGTATTGGCCGAATGTGTTGAAGATGTAAACCGCAAACGACTGGAAGAAGCAGGTGCCAATATCGTTTTGCGACCTATTCGCGCATATCCTGAAATGATAGTTCGCGCCTTTGATGCACCGGGTTCAGAACGCATTATTGAAAACATGTTCAATAGTGAAAATGATGAATATCGGCGTTATAATGTCGAAATAAGTAATATGGCCTGGTCTGAGATCGTAACCCGTTTAATCACTCAGGATACAGGCATTGCGGTTGCCTATATCGATCGCCACAGTAATGAAATGGTATATAACCCCCCCGCCAATGCAAGCCCAGACATAAAGGCATTAATCACAATCAGCAAGGATAACAACATGCACAGTAATGATGATGTGAAAGCGCTGCTATCGCAGGAACAAAAATGAAAACAGCAAACCCTGGAATTCTCAAACACCTGTTCTGGCTATGGATCCTGAGCGCACTACTTTTATCCGCCTGCGGCAACCGTTTTGAAGATCAATTACGCGAAAATTATAAAATTGTTCAAACCAATCTGGGGTATTTAAAAAAACAGCTAGATACCAAACAACTGAGCAATGCATTATTAATCGAAAAATATGCCACCGCGTTGGCCCAGCTGAAACCGGGTTATAACGACATTGCAAAGCTGATGAAAAAGGAAGCAACGTCACAGGGCAAG
>VAPK010279517.1_pt1 | contig 11994 bp, 11 predicted proteins | sample 3395031 | NCBI WGS metagenome assembly VAPK01 (sample SAMN08290443, study PRJNA428436) | hydrothermal vent metagenome | isolation source: Deep-sea hydrothermal vent chimney 1 | place: Pacific Ocean: Juan De Fuca Ridge | reverse complement strand
TGGTGAAAATCCGAAATATAGCAAGTTAGATATTGAATAAAATAAGAAATAAATCAAAAAGATTCCTGCCTACGTAGGAATGACAACAAATGAAAAAAAGAAAACTACGCATCAACGGTCACTCGCATTTATTACCTTATCCTGAGGAAATTCCTCAGTTTATGAAAGATAAAGGTATTTTTTGGGTAGATAAAGACCGTAAATTCATGCTTCAAAAAAATTGGAAACGCCCAGTGACTGATTCTAGTTTCTTTTTAGATGAAAAATTAGAATGGATGGAACGTTTTAATATTGATCATGCTGTAGTTTTAAATCTTTCTCAACTTTATGGTAACGGATTACGCCTTGAGGAAATGAAAAAAGCCTTGCGTTTTCAAAATGACTTTAATGCGAAAGTTCAACATGACCATCCTTCAAAATTTACCACAGGTTTTGTGGTACATCCAGGTTTTGTACGTGGTGCCTGTTGGGAAATTGAACGTTGCGTAGAAGAATTAGGCATGCAATTATTATGTTTACCTACACATTATATGGATACTATTGGTACTTGGCGATGTATTTTTGATGAAGAGAATGAACCCATTTTTGAATTGGCAAGTAAATACAATTTAGCAGTTGAAATCCATCCTTATGATGGTGAAAAATTTATTTTATTAGAAAATACATCATGGCGATTTCATTTGATATGGATGCTTGCTCAATGTGCTGATGCTTATCATTTTTTGACCTTGAGTGGTTATCAAGACAAATATCCAAACATGAGAGTTTGCTTTGCTCATGGCGGACAATTATCTCAAATTAATTTAGGGAGACGTATTCAAGGCTTTGATGGAAGGCCAGATTTATTTGAAGGACAAGAGCATCCTAGAAAGGCGGTCGGACATAAAAACATCTTTTTTGATACGCTGGTACACGATACAGGCTCACTAAAATTATTGATAGAAAACCAAGGATATAAACAGGTAGTTATGGGTTTAGATGATCCTTACCCTTTAGGTGAAATGGAGAGCGAAACACAATCTTCTTATCCAGGGAAAATTTTAGACTTGGCTAAAGAACGTACTATTATCACTCAACCTGAATATGATGCCATTTGGGAAGGCAATGTGATACAATGGCTGTGTGGAGATGACAAGGTTGCCAAAGAGAAATTAGTAAAAAGGATAATGGGATGAGAATCGTCGAACTACGAACATCCCTCCTTGAAATAAGGAGGGGAATTCTCATTATTATAAAGTTCCTCTTAATGCTTGCTCTCTTTCAATAGATTCAAACAGAGCTTTAAAATTTCCTGCTCCAAATCCTTTTGCTCCCATTCGTTGAATAATTTCAAAAAATAATGTTGGTCTGTCCGTTACAGGTTTGGTAAATATTTGTAATAAATACCCTTCTTCATCTGCATCAACCAAAATAGATAATTTTTGTAATTCTTTGAGATCTTCGGTCATCATTTCCATATGATCGCCCAAACGTCTTGGAATATCATCATAATACGCTTGTGGTGGTGGTGGTAAAAACTCAACCCCATTTGCTTTTAATTGTGTAACCGTTTTGATAATATCATCTGTAGCAACAGCTAAATGCTGTACTCCTTCACCTTCATAAAAATCTAAATATTCTTCAATCTGCGATTTTTTTGCTGCTTTTGCAGGTTCATTAATTGGAAACTTGATTCTTCCGTTACCATTACTCATTACTTTACTCATCAATGCAGAGTATTCAGTATGAATTTGCTTATCATCAAACGATAAAAAATTAACAAATCCCATGACGTCTTCATACCATTTCACCCAAGTATTCATCTGATTCCATCCAACATTACCAACCATGTGATCAATAAATTTCAATCCTGAATTTGGTGGATTATAATGAGATTTCCATGCTGTAAAACCTGGTAAAAATGAGCCTTTATAGTTTTTACGCTCCACAAACATATGAATAGTTTCTCCGTAAGTATAAATTCCTGCTCTAACAACTTCACCAAATTCATCTTTCTCTACAGTAGGCTCTTGGTACGATTTAGCACCACGGTTTGTAGTTTCTTCCCAAGACTTACGTGCATCATCTACCCAAAGAGCTACAATTTTAACACCATCACCATGTTTTTCAATATGTTTATTAATTGGTGACTGACTATGTAATGGTGATGTTAACACCAATCTAATTTTGTCTTGCTTTAACACATAACTTACACTGTCTTTTGAGCCAGTTTCTAGTCCTTTATATGCACATGATTGAAAGCCGAAAGCTGTTTTGTAAAAATGTGCTGACTGTTTTGCATTACCTACATAAAACTCTACGTAGTCTGTTCCTAATAAAGGTAAGAAGTCTTGTGCTCCTTCAAATATTTTTTCTAGTCCGTAGTTTACGGATTCTACTTTTTTCGCCATTTTTAAACGATTTTAGAATGATATAATTTATGAAAAAGTACAATTTATCATAATAGTAACTATCATTTTTATGTTTTGTTAATTTTATTTTTTACTCAACAATCCAACTTTTATAATAATCATCAACCTCTAATTTTAATGCTTCTTCAGTAATCATTACAGGTTTAAAAGGATCAATCATTACAGCTAATTCTCCTGTTTCCTTTTTTCCAACACTGCGTTCTATAGCTCCGGGGTGAGGCCCATGTGGAATACCACCAGGGTGCAAAGTTATTTGTCCTTTTTCAATATTATTTCTACTCATAAAATCACCATCTACATAATACAGTAATTCTTCTGAATCAATATTACTATGATGATAAGGAGCAGGTATTGATTTTGGATGGTAGTCATACATTCTTGGAACAAATGAACAAACCACAAAGCCTGCAGCTTCCCATTGTTGATGAATTGGTGGTGGCATATGAATACGACCTGTTATGGGTTCAAAATCATGAATTGAAAAAGCATAGGGGTAATTAAAGCCATCCCAACCTACAACATCAAAAGGATGATTTTGATGCGTGTATTCCCAAAGGATACCTTGCTTTTTTGAAAGAATTCTAAATTCTCCTTTTTCATCATGTGTTTTTAAATCTTTCGGCAATCTAAAATCACGCTCACAAAATGGCGAATGTTCTAAAAATTGTCCGAAGTTATTCCGATAACGATTCGGACTCAAAATAGGGCTAAAAGATTCGATATACAGAATACGATTATCATGGGTATCAAAATCTATTTGATAGGTTGTTCCTCTTGGTATTATCAGATAATCTCCGTACTTAAAATCGAGATTGCCATACATGGTTCTTAATTTTCCGCTACCAATATGAATAAAGAGCATTTCATCGGCATCAGAATTTCTATAAAAATAATCGCTAGAAAATTCTTTTGGAGCAGCAAGACCAATATGCAAATCATTATTTGCAAAAAGTGTCTTTCTACTCTTTAAAAAATCTTTTTCGGGTTGTAGCGAAAAGCCCTTAAAACTAAGTGCTTTCATGTTTTTTTCGACAGCAATCTTTGGTGAAACATCACCAACCCTTTTTATTTCTGAGACTACTGTTGGAGGATATAAGTGATAAATCAAAGATGACATCCCTGCAAAACCTGCAGTGCCAAATAATTCTTCTTGATACAACCCTCCTTTAGGATTGTTAAAAGTTGTATGTCTTTTAGGTGATATCTTACCTAATTTATGATATCTAGGCATAATAATATATTTTAAATAATGAATGTATAAGTTTATAAATTCTTGAAGCAAGAAAATATACTATTCAGGATTCCTCTTAATTAAGAATTTAAGAAGTGATTTTAAACCTTTAAATGTTGTATCCATAGAACCAAATAATTGGCATTAGTTAGACTCTAAAGGTAATAAAAAAATGATAAAAAAGAAATAATAATTTTAAACTGAACAAATAATAAATACTGATGCCTTAGCTTACTTCAAGAACTTCTTTAATTTGAGGTGCATATCTTTTAATAGTCGCTTCTACTCCATTTTTAAGTGTCATTTGATTTACTGAACAACCAATACATGCTCCTAAAAGTTCAACTTTAACGATATCTTTTTCAACAGAAATAAAAGAAATATCACCTCCATCTGCCTGTAAAAAAGGCCTGATTTCGGCTAAAGCTTTTTCAATATTATTTTTTAATTCCTGTTCATTCATGTTTACACAATCATTTTAATTTGTACTGCAACCAGACATTGTCGTAATCTTAACAATTTCTGTTGGTGGTAAATCATCATTACGTTTTACCAATTGAGATACCATTTTTTTTGTAATTTCAATAAAAGCGTCCTCTAAAGGAGTTCCATCTTGTAAAGCTACAGGGTGACCTGCATCACCAGCTTCACGAATACTTTGTACTAGTGGTATTTCACCTAAAAATTCGGTTTTAGTATCTTCTGCTAAATTTCTAGCACCATCCTTGCCAAAAATATAATATTTATTGTCTGGCAATTCAGCAGGTGTAAAATAGCTCATATTTTCGATAATACCCAAAACAGGTACATTTATATTTTCTTGAGCAAACATAGCTACACCTTTTTTGGCATCTGCCAACGCAATGTTTTGAGGTGTACTCACTATCACAGCTCCAGTAACAGGAACAGCTTGTACTATAGACAAATGAATATCACCTGTACCTGGAGGTAAATCAATCAATAGAAAATCTAACTCTCCCCAATCGGCATCAAAAATCATTTGATTTAAGGCTTTAGAAGCCATAGCACCACGCCATATTACGGCTTGATTTGGTTGGGTAAAAAACCCTAAAGACAACAATTTCACTCCATAACTTTCAACAGGCACCATTTTTGAACGTCCGTTGACATTTCTCGCCGTTGGTTTAGCATCAGCTACATCAAACATAATAGGTATGGAAGGTCCATAAACATCAGCATCTAAAATTCCCACTTTAAATCCCATTTTTGCCAAAGTCACCGCTAAATTAGCAGTTACTGTAGATTTTCCTACGCCTCCTTTACCAGAAGCTATGGCTAATATATTCTGAATTCCTTCAATCTTTTTTGCCTTTATAGCATTATTTGTTGCACTTTTAGTTGCAGTATCTGGTGCATTTACTTTTACATTTACTTTTACATCAATTTTTTGATGTACCTTTTCATGAATAACCTTCATGATTTCAACCTCCACCTTCTTTTTCGCTTGTAAGGTCGGATTGCTAATGGTTACATCTATAATAACTTCGTCTCCAAAAGTTACAACATTAGTAACTGAGTTGCTTTCAACCAAACTTTTCCCCTCACCAGGAGCAGTAATAGTATCTAATGCACTGTATATATCTTGTTTGCTAAATTTCATCTGTTGTTAGATTTATATTTGTCATGAAAATTTCATGACACTACTTTATATTGATTCTAAATTACAAATATAGAGTTTAAGCTTCAATAAATAAAAGGTTTCTTGGTAACAATTATTACTTAATTTAATTCAGAAAAAACGGCTCAATAAGATCCCAATTAGCCCTAATATTTAAAATGGTATGGATGTAAATAACTTCTTCTGGTTGTGTTTTTAGTAGAAAATTACCTGTATCCCATTTTTTATTTTCATTATCATCATAAATAACTCTAACCATATACTTGCCAGGCACAATGTTTAAAAAATTATACTGCTGCTCTTTAGTTGCATAAATTTCATCAAAAACCTTCCCTTTTTCTGACATCAATTGAACTTTGATAGGATAACGCTTTACTCCTTGTAAGGTTAGATAGAGTTTACCATAATCTATTTCCTTTTTGGTTTTGAGAACATATTTCAAGGTGTCAATACTCTTATGACCATAAAAATTAGTAATGGCTTCTGGTAATATTTTAATAGCATATTTTGCATCGTACTCTTTTTTAAAGTCAAAGCTAATTTCTGTTTTATCTTTAGAAATTTGCGTAGCATATTTCATTGGCAAACTATCTTGGTCTATAAAATTAATCTTGGTAGTATCAATACGAACAATTGGAGTATTACTCTTTAGTTTAAAAGTATCCTTAAAATGTAAAACGCTAGAAGCTGAACTACTAATCGACAATGAATCTATAACTTTTTTCCTCAATTTCACCACAACAGTATCCACAAAGCTATTATTTAACACTTTAAATTGAATAGAGTCATTTTTATTTCCTGTAAAGTAATAATTTAGCGTGTCTTTATCTTTTTCGAAATTTGAAAAATTTTTAAAATCTACAGGTACGCTTAAAGCCTCTATTTTCAAACTATCAGCAACACCTTCATATCCAAACTGAATGAATCCTTTACTAACTTCAGAAGGCCTAGTCAATCTGTATGGCAATATTTCTTTAAATAAATTGATAGTATAACTTGTGTCAGACGGAACAGTAATGTGCTTTTTAACAAAACCTATTTTATCTTCTTTCGGATTAAATTTATAATTTTTTGACTTATCGCTTAAAGCCAATAACATATATTCACCAGCTTTGATATTACTAATCTCCCATATAGTAGAGTCTAAAGTACTAGCGACATACAATGGCTTCTCTTTATAAATGACTGAATCTGTATACCCTTCATTAAATTCATACAATAGCACCGTTATACTCTTATCTGGTTCAATTTGAAAAGCATCTTTAACTGTACCTGAAATTTTTAAAGAATCGATAATTGGTCCTGTTGAAAAAATATATTTAAAATTATTTAAAACATTACCTTCATTATTATCAGTAACACTCTGTCCGAAATTAAAAGTATACGTGGTATTTTCTTTCAGTGTATCAGTGATTTTTATAGAAATATATTTACTTGGCACACCTATAGGTGAAATTACTGGTTGATTTTTTAAAGGTGGAGACACAATCAATTGTGTGTATAAATCCTTTAACTTTATATATTCATCAAAATAAATTTTAATCTCTTTCTCTTTAAAATCTATAGTAAAATGTGGCGGATTGGCTTTTATCAAAACAGGAGCATCTTCATCTTTATCTCCACCTGTAGGTCTACTCCTTTTTGCACAGTCTGAAAGCAATAGAATTACAAATAAAAATCCTAAAAATAATGAAAAGCGTTTATTCATTTTTTAAATTTGATACAAATTAACAACTATTTTATTCAGTATATGCCATAGTTGCAATACTTACTTTTACATTTTTTGCTTTTAACAATTGCAAGGCACAGGCTTCAAGGGTTGCTCCTGTAGTTATCACATCATCTATCAATAGTACATGCTTGTTTTCAAAGAATTTAACATCAGTTAAATGAAAAATCTCTTGAACGTTTTTCCAACGGTCAAACCGTTGCTTTAAAGTTTGGGTTTCAGTTACTGTTTTCCTAATTAGAACACCTTTAATATATGTTGCTCCAATAATTTTTGATAGACTCAAACCAAAAGTTGTCAATTGATTATAGCCTCTAGTTTTTAATCTTTTAGCATGTAATGGTACAGGTACTATATAATCTACAGAAACAAACCGCTTACTGTTTTTTAACTCATGCCCTAACCAATCACCTAAAAAGACACCTACTTCTTGATGTCTATAATATTTAAGTTGATAAATTAATTGTTGAGATATTCCTTTTGTCTTGTAAAACAATAATGCTGTTGCAAATTCTAAAGGTATACGCCCAAAAAATGTTTGTTCTACTTTATTATCTTTTTCTTCGGTAAAATTAGTAGTTGGCAATTCGAATCTACATTTTAAACAAATCGTTTTTTCATTTTTTAACAACTGCTCACTACAGCATAAACAAATTTTAGGAAAAAATAAGTGATATATCTCTTTAAAAAATTGCATCTTTGAATATTAATTGATGAATTTAAGTGTTATTTTATTAAAAACACAACATTGCAAAAGAAAAAAGCATTTTTTAAAGAAGCTGTAAAAAGTATTAAAACCTCTGGCACAATAATGCCAAGTTCTAAATACTTAATCCAAAAATTACTTAAAGCTGTAGACTTCTCTAAAACAAAAGTCATTGTTGAATATGGCTCTGGAAATGGTATTATCACCAAAGAAATTCTAAAAAGACTTGACAAAAATAGTAGACTTATCTGCTTTGAAGTAAATACGGAGTTTTATAATCATTTACAAACCCTTAAAGACCAAAGACTACTAATATTCAATGAATCTTGTGAAAATATAAAATCTGTCTGTGAACAGCTAAATATTACAGAGGTAGATTGTATTATTTCTAGTTTACCTTTAACAAATATCCCTGATATCATCACTAAAAAAATATTAAATGAAAGCTATCATCAATTAAATGAAAATGGCTGTTTTATACAGTACCAATATAGCTTAAGCTATTTTAAAAAAATGAAAAAAATCTATAAAAATGTAGATTTAGACTTTGAAATAAGAAATATACCACCTGCTTTTATATACAATTGCAAAAAAATATGAGTATTTTGCACAATATTTCTAAAAATATACGTTTAAGCATAGATAGAAACACAAACCCCTAAAAAATAAAACATTTATTATGGAAGAACAAAAATCATCTTCAAACAAAAAAATTATCATCATCGCTTTATTAGCTTTACTAGCTGCACTAGGTGTTTATACAATGCGTAGTGGTTCTAAATTTAAAGAAGCTGAAGACTTTCTAAAAGAAGAGAAAAAGCAAATATTAAGTAATTTGACTTCTATGGAAGAAAAATACGATACTGCTATTGCTCAAAACAATTCTATGTCAGAAGAATTAACTATTGAAAGAGATAGAATTATTGCTTTTAAAGACTCTGTACTTAATTTGAAAAATGCAAACTGGTCTTTAATTAGACGTTATAAAGGGCAAATTAATAAACTTGAATCTACGAACAATAGATTAATGGCTGTTGCAGATTCTTTATTTTTAGTTAATAATGATTTAACTATTCAAAGAGATAGCGTTACAGGCAAACTAATAGAACAAACCAGTGTGAATGACACATTAATGGCTCAAAATACTGATTTAGCTGCAAAAGTTAAAATAGGTGGAGCTTTACGTGCAAATAGCATTAAGGCATTAGCTATGAAGTTGAAAAGTAATGGTAAATATATTGAAACAGATAAAACTCAAAAAGCTGAAGCAATACGTGTTACATTTAGATTAGAAGCAAATGAAATTGCTACCCCAGGTAATAAAGAAGCATATATTGTAATTCAAAACCCTAGCGGTAAAGTAATTAGCGAAAAAGGCACCTTTACATTAAGAGACGGTAAAGAAATGCCTTATACAGATCAAACTACTGTTGATTATAAAAATGCAGAAGAAGATGTAGTTATGTTCGTTGACAAAATAAGTCAAAAGTTTGTTAAAGGAACTTACACTATAAAAGTATATGTAGAAGGAAGCTTAGTTGGTGCTTCACGATTAGAATTAAAAGATTCCTTTTTAGGTTTATAATAAACTAAAAATAACAACTATTATAAGAAGGTGTAAATGCTTAAAAGTATTTACACCTTTTACTTTTATAGAAACTATATTTATTTATTTTTGCAGTATGGCTAAACAAGAAGACAAGTTCAAAAAAGTGATTTCTCACGCAAAGGAATACGGATATGTATTTCAAAGTAGTGAAATATATGATGGCTTAAGTGCTATCTATGATTATGCACAAAACGGTGTAGAACTCAAAAAGAACATACGTGACTATTGGTGGAAAGCAATGGTACAAATGAATGATAATATTGTAGGTATTGATTCTGCAATATTTATGCACCCTACCATTTGGAAAGCATCAGGCCATGTGGATGCTTTTAATGATCCGTTAATTGACAATAAAGATTCTAAAAAAAGATATAGAGCAGATGTTTTAATTGAAGACTACTGTGCTAAAATTGAAACTAAAATTGAGAAGGAAGTCAAAAAAGCAGCAAAGCGTTTTGGTGACTCCTTTAATAAAGATGAATTTATTTCTACAAATGCGAGAGTATTAGGCTATCAAGAAAAAATTGACACTATTCTTTCTAGAATGGGTCAGTCTTTAGAGAAAGAAGATTTAGCTGATATCAAAGCATTGATAGAGGAATTAGAAATTGCAGACCCTTTATCAGGATCTAAAAACTGGACAGACGTAAAACAATTCAACCTTATGTTTGGCACCAAACTAGGTGCATCTGCAGAAAGTGCAATGGATCTATATTTACGTCCAGAAACTGCTCAAGGTATTTTTGTTAATTTCTTAAATGTTCAAAAGACAGGAAGAATGAAAATTCCTTTTGGGATAGCCCAAACAGGAAAAGCATTTAGAAACGAAATAGTAGCTCGTCAGTTTATTTTCAGAATGCGTGAATTTGAACAAATGGAAATGCAATTTTTTATAAAACCAGGCACACAAAAAGAATGGTTTGAAAAATGGAAAGAAACTAGACTTAAATGGCATATGTCTTTAGGTTTAGGTGCTGATAATTATCGTTTTCACGATCATGAAAAATTAGCACATTATGCTGATGCAGCAACAGATATTGAGTTCAAGTTTCCTTTTGGATTTAAAGAATTAGAAGGTATTCATTCTCGTACAGATTTTGATTTAAGTCAACACGAAAAATTTTCTGGTAAAAAATTACAATATTTTGACCATGAAGAAAACAAAAGCTATGTACCGTATGTTCTTGAAACATCTATCGGATTAGACCGAATGTTCTTGGCTGTTTTCTCTAATTCACTAGTTGAAGAAGAGTTAGATAATAATACGACTAGAACTGTTTTAAAATTACCTGCTGTTTTAGCACCTAACAAAGCTGCCATTTTACCATTGGTAAAAAAAGATGGTCTGCCAGATATTGCTAAAAAAATTGTAGCGGACTTAAAATGGGACTTTAATGTAGTTTACGATGAAAAAGATGCTGTCGGTCGTCGTTATAGACGACAAGATGCAAATGGTACACCATTTTGTATTACGGTAGATCATACTACACTTGAAGACAACACAGTAACCATCCGCCATAGAGATACTATGGAACAAAGTCGTGTGAAAATTGAAGACTTACGTGACATCATCAAACAAGAAGTTGATGTGAAAAATTGGTTGATGAAAATGTAATATTTTACTCATAAAAAAACCGCTCATTGAGCGGTTTTTTTATGAACTTATTTAATAATTTAGACCTAAGTCCAATTTTAGGCTATCACCCTGTGATTAAAACCGATATCCTAAAGATGCACCTAGTCTAGGCACAATCTCAGTAGCAAACTTTTCATTAGAAGAGTATACATTTCTACCTGCTCCTCCAAAAAATTCAAATATAAAGCCATTTTTACTTACAAACTTTGCTCCCACTGAAATACCAAAAGCAATATTATTTGATTCTTCTGTAGAATTAGAATTCACATAAACACCATTACTATAATCATAATAACCACTATTATAATCTTTCTGCACATTATACATACCAAAAGTTTCAATAAAAAATCCCCAAGCGTATTTACTTGAAAAGTAACGTCTATAAAATGGCGTAAACGCAAATTTCTCATAATATGGATCATCGTTATCCTGTAGATTAAACATTAATGAAGCTCCAAATGATGATTCTGAATCTATCAAGTATTCGTAAGAAAAATCAGCCGCTTTAAAAACGATAAGATTAAAAGCATTAACTTTCAATTCATGTTTTTTCACTTTGGGCAGTTCTTTATCTTCTTGAGAGAAAGAAATGGCTGTAATTAATAAAAAGGTAATTAAAAATAAATTTTTCATAAAATGATTTTTTGGTTGAATTTATAGAGTATCAAAAGTTATACCAATTATAAGATGTAAAAACAATAAATGGTTGCTTTTAAACACGTAACAATAAATAATTTCTTGAAACGAACCCAGTCTACGGTAGGCAGGTATCCTCGAGGCAGAATTTCGATCGTTTCATACCCAGTCTCTGGGCACAATCTTTGACATTTCAGATCAAAAACCAAAATTATGTTATTTAGATTCCCGTTTTCACGGGAATGACAGCTTCAGCTGAAACCCCGAGGCAGAGCCTCAAGGAATTCTTTTTGATTAAAAACTTGCTCGTAGTTGTACTGTACCTGTATGTATAGCATTTGAAGTTTCTGATTTTCTACCTAAATAATTAAAATTTAAATCTAAATATGAAGTTATT